>OCVV012846647.1_pt1 | contig 56560 bp, 48 predicted proteins | sample 1539721 | NCBI WGS metagenome assembly OCVV01 (sample SAMN02144230, study PRJEB22623) | gut metagenome | biome: sheep rumen | host: Ovis aries | place: New Zealand
GGGACTGTTTCATGAGAGCAAATTTATAACTTTATCTTTTTCTTCCCGCTCTTACAACGTAAAATTCCACGGAAAAATACCGGTGAGCCTAAAAATGCACAGGGGATTTCTGTAAATGTTTAATATTCAGCGCATTGCTAAAAACGCCTCAAAACATAACCATGCTGGCGGGAGTCTCCCGGGAAATCGGCAGGGGAGCCCAGGGAGAAGCTGCAGCCGTTGAATTCAATACCTGAAACATCGACATCGGCCCTCCGGCTAATGTATGGGAGATATAGCGAGCGGCACCAGACATGCTTGAATCTCATGTCCCTGAATGCCGATACCCGGACCTTTGGATCATCGGCCGGGATTGCGAAATAGACCGGATTTCCATAGACTTCATCCATGGCAATGTCGCTGAACCAGAAATTCTCTATGACGGTGCTTTCGCGGCCGTAATCATTTGAAGCCTCGACATATTTGAACAGGGGCATATAACTGCCGATTCCATTTGAAGAGTCCCATATCCGGATGTCGGTAAACGCGCAGTCTCTCATGACTCCGTCTCCGACCCATCCTATCCTTACCGCAGATGACCAGCTTCTGAGCTTGCAATCGGTGACCACAACCCTCTCGCAAGGCTTGTCCTCCTTGAGGGAACGGCTGTTGGCGCGGACCACGATGGCATCGTCACCGGCTTCTATATGGCAGCCGGAAATGAAAACGTCGCGGGAACAGTTTATATGTATTCCGTCATTGTTAGGATAGCGTACGTCATTTGTTATAGTGCAGTCCTTGAATCGCACCATGTCGCAGTCATGTACCCAGTAGCCCCATCCCGCGGGCTGGTTGCACATCGTGATGTCCTGCACAAGAACATTCCGGCATCCTGCAAAAAACACCAGCCGGGGGAGAGACTTTTCGGCAGGGGCTATCCTTTCAAAAGGCCATCCGTTGCCGTTAGGGGCCGATTTCTCCCTGATATGGTATGTCCCGTTCCCGTCAATGATGCCACCCCCGGTAATGGAAATGTCGCGGGCTTCATCGGCCCATACAAGGGCGATGTTTCGGCGGCGGGGCAGAGCCTCTGTATCAAAATGCCGGGTCTCTGTGCGGTTCGGAAAGTCCTCAAGGCGTGGAGATGCAAGCAGCACGGCACCTTCTTCTATGTGCAGGTCAACTCCGTCCTTGAGTTCTATGGGTGCTGACAGGAACGTACCGCCAAGAAGTGTCACTCTTCCGCCGCCCAGGGCCGATATCGAGTCGATGGCATGCTGGATCATGGCCGTGGCATACCCTTCTGCCGGGGTTGAGAGGACGGATTCATGCTCGAGCGGGGAGCATCCCCAGAAGCGTTTCAGGGCATTCCAGTCGTAGTATGGACCGCTGAAGGGTTCAAGTCCGACAATGCCTGTTTCCTTCTCATTGTAAAGCACTTTCACCAGGACAGGATCCCTGCGGCCTTTCTTATAGAAAACAAGCTGAACGTTGGAAGCCATCGGAATCATCTTTGCGCTGTTCCAGCGAGTGTCGGGCCTGTCTTTGAGAACATATACGCCGTCAAACCCCCGGGCATTCATGAGCCCCATGAGAGGAACCAGATTGGCATCATGACCGTACCGGAGGGTAGCGGCGGTTTTGCCATCGGAGAGGGCGGCATCGGCCTTTGTGACAATATCAAGAAGCAGTCCGCGCTGGCTTTCGATGCGGCTTTCCTGGTAAATGTCGCTTCTCAGGCACTTGATCGGGAGGTTCATGTCATACCACCCCGACATGCTGCGCATTTCCTCATCCGACAGCCAGGCCGATACATCAAAACCCTCCAGCCCTGCGCATGGAGCCTCTGCCCAGCAATGCCAGAGCCAACGTGCAAGAATCATCTGCGCCATGTCCGAGCCTTTGCAGTCTGTATATAGGCGGGAGATGCATTCATTCCATTTCCCGGATGCAAGAGTTGCCGTATCAAGCCTTGGTCCGTACCAGGCTTGTGCGTCGGCGAGAAGGCTTTCATTCTTGAGGATATTGTTGATTTCCTTGCCGGACTGTCTGCTTATCTTGAGGGAAGGGTTTACCTTTTCAATGACGGACAGTGCAGCGTTCATGCTGCTTTTGCAGCGCTCTCTGGTGGTTGCAAATGCATTTACGCTCTTTTTCCCCTTGAAAACCGGAGCGTATCGTTTCATCATCCTGCCAGCAATGGCTTCGTGTTCCAGCCGGCCTCTCTCAGTGAGGTCTGCCCATTTCCCGTTGCTTACGCTCCACAGCTCTTCAAGGTGTGAGAGGACATCGGCGCCAAGAGTTGTGAGGGAGCCCCTTTTTTCTGCAGCCTTGAGGGAATCGAGACCCGGCTTCACGATGTAGGGTCCAAGGTGGAGCCTGCTTCCGTGGCGGCCGTAGTGGCTGATATACACCGGCTTGTACCCTTTTGGAGCGGGAGTGTCGGATATCTCGGGTGCAGTATAAGTCCTGTAGATGCCTCGCAGGGTATCTGTATCATGTGCGTTTACGCTCAGAACCAGCAGCAAACCTGCGGCAATGGAAGTATATAGACGTAATGATATCATTTGAAAACAAGTGTTGCGGTCACAGGACAGTGGTCAGAGGGGACAGGGTCAAAAGAGGCCGTTTCCCTGTGAATTGTATGTTCTGTGACGATTATTCTGTTTTCTACATATCGGTTTATCCCCACAATGTCGAACTTCGATCCCCAGTCATTGGGTATGTTGCCATCGTAAAAGCCTTTATTGGGGATGCGGGTAGAGAAATAGTCGTGGGAAAAAGGATGGATCAAGGCTTCAGTATCTGTCCAGTAATTCAGGACTGAGAGCCATACCTGGCCCTTGGGAGAGGTGTTCATGTCGGCAAGAAGGATGCAAGGGAGATTGTCCTTGTTCAGTTCCCGTTCAATCTTCTTGATGGCAGCGCCTTCGTATTTGACGGGGTTTTCTCCGCGGGCGAATTTTCCGGCAAGGACAAAGAACTGCTTTCCAGTTGCCTTGTCCGTGAAAACAGCAGACTGAAGTGCCCTGTATTCGTCTCCCCAGGGTTTGGAGGGCGTTTCATAGTCGCCTCCGGTAATCCATGATAGCCTTTGTCTTGAGACAGAGAAACGTTCTGCATCATACATGAGGGCAGTTGCTTCGCGGGTGGTATTTTCGGGGTTTTCATCGGAGAAACTGATCCACAGTTTGTACTTCTTGCCGCATGTTTTCTTGAGGAGTTTCGGAAGGTCCCTTGCCATTGGATCCGTGAGCTCCTGAAATGCAATTATATCGGTTCCGAGAGTGGGGACGATGCTGGCTACGGATTCTTTTACGCTGTTCCAGGTGGGAGCTTTGCGGTTGTCCCTTTCAATGGTGCTGAAAAGATTCCATGTCCCCACTTTGACGGAAAAGTCATCTGGTGAAGGCTTGAGGTCAAACCAGTACTCTTTCTTTTCGGGTGCCGCTGAAGTGAAGCGGAGGTCGGCATACACGGGGAAATGGTCCGACAGGTATTCAACGCCTTCGTATGCATCCCTGTCTATCGCAAAGCGAAGGCCTTCAAGTGCGCCAGAGAAGAAGATATGGTCTATCTGGCCATCATTTCCGCTCTTTCTTTTGTAACCGCCGTGGGAAATGCCATGGTCTGTTATCGGACAGGCGTTGACGGCTTCCTGCATCTCTTGGTTCAGAGGAGCGTAGTAGCCTTCTATTCCCTTGCTGTTGAGGTCTCCGGTATAAAGCATGGGCAGCCCGTCAGGATTGATTTCCCTCATTTTGGAGAGCAGAAGGGTAATGCTCATGGCCCTGTTGAGTACGGCGTCAATTCCGTTCTGGAGGTGGTTGTTGATGTAGATGAACTCCCTCCCGGTTGGCTTGTGGCGGAACTTGCCCCAGACTGCATTACGAGGTTTTTTTGCTATCCATGTGAAGACTCCGGTACTGTCAGGATTGAAGGCATACCAGAACATTCCCTCGTCCAGCAGTTCCACTGTAGCGGAATCATAGAATATGTAATTGCCGGAAGTGGCATGCTCTCCTGTCTCGCCGGATACGGATGCCCCTATATGGCGGTATCCAGCCATTCTCCCAAGGATATCATCCCTCTGCTCGGAATTGCATTCCTGCACGCCCAGAAGGTCAGGATGCCTGAGTTCCAGCATGGCCAGGGCTCCTGGCTTTCTGACATCCCATCCACGTCCCAGTTTGACGCCAAGGTCTCCTCTTTCCATGTTAAAGGACATGATTCGGAAATCGGCCTCCTGCGCCTGCAGAAGGGTGGTTATGAACAAAGCTATAAGGATAAAGGCCTTTTTCATTTCTTTCTGGTTTGATATACTTCTGATGACTGGAGTACATGGTAATCTGTCGAGGCTGCGTCAAGGACGAAAACCTGCCAGGATTTTCCGCCTTCATAAACGCGGACTACAATGTGTCCTGTGCCCTTTATCTTGTTCCATGCATCCTCTCCCATCTTTGCCCTGCCGGCTTCAGAAGTGGTGTAGATATCGCGCCGGCCGCGGTACTGAGGGTCGGTAATCCGTTCCACGGTCTCTCTGCGCGGATGGGATGCTTCGGCGGCATCGACAATTATGGCATCCGGCTCTGTTTTCCAGAGGAAATATGGATTTGTGGAGTCCCGGTATCCGTGGTGATCGGCCTTTACGACATCACATTTGCCGACAATGTCTGCAACCGGCGTTTCGTAATACCTTTCGAACTTGAGTGCCGCAAGGTTGCTCCCCGGGAAATCCCCTCCGGAATAATACTTGAAAGGTCCGTAGGTAAAAAGCTGCACGCATGAGAACATGTTTTCGTCAAACTTCAGGATGTTCTCTTCTTTCTTGAACAGCCTGCCTTTCTTTACGGCCCTGAGATTGACGGCGACGTTCCAGACCTTGAAGTCCCATGCCCCGGACTGCGTCCGGAACTGCTTTTTGGAACCAAGCTTGAACTGTTCAGCCTTCATGCCTTCATTAATGGTCTTGAAAGTGACGAATTTCTTGTAATCGGCCATCATGGCGCACTGCTTTTCCACGACTTCCACAGAAGGGTAGTCATACCTTGGATAACCTCTGTCAACAAGCGTGCCGATTCTTTCGTACTCTGCCAGCTCCGTAATGCCGGAAAGCCTGTATCCGTGCTCCCCATCCTTAGAGGCCGATATGTGGCCCATGTGGTCTGAATGGAAATGGGATATGAGCACATAGTCTATCCTTCCGGGAGTGGGAGAGAAAGTGTCGATATACCTTGCGGCCCACTGCGGCGGCGTTTTGCTGCTGTCCGGGAGGGCTTTGCTGTGCGCCCAGCCCTTTCCCTGGCCGGTCATGTCTCCGCAGTCAATCACCATCGTCGTCCCATCCGGGAAAACCAGGAACTGGCATTCGCCCTTTCCGGTGGAAATGTGATGGATATCAAACCAACCTTCCTGCCATGAGGGCAGCGTCTGGGCTTGAATGCCCATACTGCAAAGAATCAATATGAGAGGCAGGATGCGTTTCATGCTTCTTTATCATAGACAAGTACGACAAGGCCGTGTTTGCCAAGACTCACCTTCTTTCCGTTGCGGGAGACCTTTGCACTGCCGATGGTTCCGCACTCCCTGAACTTGTAACCCGGTACTTCAAGGTGGGTTTTCTGGACTTTGTCTTCCTCTGAAGTGAGCACTATGGCAAGGGAACCATCCTTCACGAAACTGCGTGCTTCAACCTTGTCATTGCTTGATGTGAAGAAGTCCTTGTAGGAGAACCGGCCCTTCAGAAGAAGGTTCGAGAAGCGTTCCTTTAGGGCGTTCACCTTGGCAAGATATGCCTGGTAATGAGGCGTTTCATCAATAAGTCCCCGGCAGCGGAATATCTCGATATCGTTACGGAGGCCTTTCAGGACGGTAAGGTTCACGCGGCGTTCGATATCGGTGTCGTCACGTATGCTGCGGTCACTGAGGATAAGTTCGGGGAATGTGTACCTGAACCAGTCAATCATGGAGAGAAGTCCATCTCCGTGAGTGTAGTCAACGTACATGCACAGAAGGTCCGTGATATGCTCGGCCCCCATTGCCATGTCCTGGGATGTGGCGATGACCTTGTCCCTGCACTTTTTTAGAATGTCGGCCTTGGCGGTGAGGGGTGCAAGGTCGGGGATGGGAAACTCTCCTGAGAGGTCCCAGTTAACGGCGCTGCTCTCCACCGAGCCCATCTGGTCATAGAAAATGCTGGATGCGCCAAGCGATGCCGCTTTATCTATCCAGGACAGCATGAGTTCCTGCCAGCGGGGTTCCCTTGTGTTTGCAATTACGAAATTGCGGTAATTGTATTTCCCGAGGAAAGAGCCGAAGGATGTGAACTTGTAGTTTTCGATGCTCTCCGCACCGTCATTCCCTGTGAATGTAAGGTTTTGGGCATTGCCGCTGCGGTAGAATCTGCTCTTCCTGTCTATGAGCTTTCCGTTGAAATACAGCGCAGCCCTTCCGCCGGCATTCTGGTAACGTGTGATGGCATTTTTAAGGGCCTCGTCTCCTCCCTGCGAAGCATCTGTAAAATAGTCCGGATTGGAATTGTCCATACCGTCATTCCACCATCCGAAGATAAGGACAGCGTCGCTGTCAACGCTCTTTTCAACATTGAGGATTCTGCCGGGAAGGTCGTTGTAATGGAAGAAGTATTCTCCGTACTGGTGCTTGAAGATAACTCTCTGCCAGCTTTTCATCTCTTGAACCCACTGTGGAGGCTCGCGGCGGTCCCACCAGGTGGCGTCGACCCATCTGCGATACAGGCGCGAGGTCTCCGTCCATGAACCGCTGTAAGGAGCGATTACGTTGGCATCGCACTCCCAACTTTCTCCGCTCACTATGTTAGGGTATTTGTAAAAACCGCATTCCAGACGGTCAAAAACTCCAGTGGCCGACGGATACACCCTCAGTCCATGCCCCGTGTTCACGAAACTGCTGTCATGACTGCCGAAGTAGAGGCCTTCTTTATCTCCCACAAGGGCGAAGCAGTTGGCAGCAACGGCGCCTCGGGGATACTCCAGAGGCTTTTGCCTAAAATACTGGGCAGGCGTCATGTACGGATTCTTGATGCCTTCTTCTGCGATGTCCCTTTTTACATTGTCAATGAGCTGCCCTCCTCCGTAAGTGGTGAGCAGTTTGTGGCCTTCAGGAAGGGCAAGGTCTCCCACAAGGGGATACTGCAGTTCCCTGATTATGGTGTGCGGCTCATTGTTCGCAAGTGCCGATGCAAACCTAACCTTGTCTTCTTCCAGAGTAATGGTAAGGGTGAGTGAAAAGTTCAGTGTCCCTTCTATTCTGGAGTCGGCCTTCATGCCGCTGCAGGAAATGACGATGGCGTCTCCTTTCCTTTCCACGCTGTTGGCCTGGAGAGCCCCGCTCACCTGCACTTCACTCTGCCCGGAAGTGTCGAAGTACAGTCTCCAAAGAGCCCCGGAGCCGGCATAGTCGGTTCCTGTCACGAGGTTTTTAAGTTCGGTCAGATTGCCTTTTGCATCAACGCTAATGGCAATCCGGTCATTTGCAAGGCGCTCCTGTGCTCCAAGGCTGCCAGCCGTCATCAGCAAGGAGAACAGCCACACTGTCATCTTCCTAATCATAAACTTCCTGCAGTATATTCACCGAATCCTCAATTGTTTCTCCCCAGCCGTCGGTGTATGATACCGTTACGGTGTAGTTCCTTTTATCCCTGTTGGTTGTGGGAAGAACCACGAAACTGAGCTCATACGCGGTGAGCCTGAGTTTTGAAATCACATTGTCGTTTGATGCCGTTACGGTAAAATAATCGGACGGAAGGTTTGAAAGAACCCTTATGACAACTTGGCAGCCGTCAGCCGGAGCTGTTACTGAGTGGGTTGAGAGCGTCAGCGTTTCCTTGTAAGGCCCTTCCTGTTTGACAACCAGGCGGTCTTCCCTTCCATCGGCATTGATTTTCAAGACTGCGCTGCGGCGGAATCCCGCATTCTCCTTGAAAGAGAATGAGAGGGTGTCGCTCTTGCTGATGCCGGGAGTCAGCCATTCCTGCCCTGAAAGGATCTCTACTGAGTAATCTCTGTCGGCAATGACCCTTACGCCATCCTCACCGGCGGTGGCGGGGACGGTTATGCTTTCCGGGAGTATGCCCAGGGTAACGATGTCCACCTTCTCCGGGAGAAGGGACTGGCAGGCACAAATGGATACTGCCGCTAAAAGTGTCAGAATACGCTTTTTCATTATTCCGTGGGCTGAGTTATCTTGATTTCACATTTTTTACCCTGGCCTTCTACGACGACCGTAGCCACCCGTTCCGTAGTTTCAAGGTTTTCGTCATAGTCAAAGCGGGGATAGGCGATGCCTTCACCGCCGCTGCGGTCCAGGCGGGCCCAGTTGACGGCGGGAGATATCTTGATAGTCCAACTGCTGTTGGAGTAAACAGTTATAAAGCAGTGGCCTTTTTCGGGCGAAGGAAGGACAATCTCTTCATGGTTAACCCCAAGATCGATTGTCGTCACATATGGTTTCTGGCATGCAGATAGGCTCAAGAGCATTGCCAACACACAAATCATCAGCTTTTTCATAGGCCGTACTTGTTATATTCCTTGTTGTCCAGAGCTCCGTGGGAGTTGATAATCTGGTCGTCCGGGATAGGATAGTATTCGTGGCAGGGTTTCATGTTGGAACGGAGGCGGGTATTGTTTTCGGCCTCTACGTTGTACTGCCAGACCATGTCGTACCAGATGCCCCAGCGTACCAGGTCATGCTTGCGCTGGAATTCGCCGAAGAGTTCCCTTGCGTACTCGTCCTGGATTTCATGGAGGAGGTCCTCATGTGTGGCAAAGTCTTCCGGGGCAACTGTCTTGATTCCTGCACGAGCCTTGATCATATTGAGGTAGTGGCAGGCCTTGGCATCGTCTTCCCGCATGAACCATGCTTCGGCAAGGCCAAGGATGGCTCCGGCATAACGGAATACCTTATAGCTGTTGCTGTCAAGGTTGTACTGCATTCCGAAGCACCAGAACTTGTTTCCAAGATAAGGGCGGCCGCTTGCGCTCTTGGGGCTGCTAAAGAAGCGGAATACTTTTGGAGAGACAGTCCGGTCGTCGTCCGGGTAATAGCCCGGCCAGCCCCATGCCAGATAACCGCCGCTGCCCTCGATGGGTTCGCCTGTGCTGGTATAGGCTGCGCGCCTTAAGTCTGTCGATGAATAGGGCATTAGCTTCTGGTAGAAGCGCTTGGTGGGCCTGAACGGAGTCTGTGTACGCATCTGGTCTCCAAGTTCGGGAATGCCTATGCCGTCGTAGATGTCTCCCACCACTTGAGCTTCCTCGTCTTCATCGTCCTCATCTTCACCTTCTGCAGAGTTTACTCTCCTGTAAGGAGTACAGATGGACGCCAGGGTTCCCTGGACCTGCAGACCGTAATCGACTGCAATGTTGGAGATTTCCATTATGCTTTCCGGCGTCTGCCTGTTGGCGAATGGGATGTCGGAAAGGGGATACTGGGAAAAGTCTCCGTAGATATCCTCAATGGCAGAGAAGAATTCAACGGCATCGGCCCAGCGGTGCTGCCAGAGGCAGAGTTTTCCGCCAAGCATGAGGCCGAGGGCAGCTCCGGCGCGGCAATACTGCGCATTGGAAAGGTCGTTTGTCCGTTTCATGTCCAGAGCGCCTTCTTCCAGTATCCATTTGTGGAGGTCGGCAATGAGTATGTCTCGGGTTTCCGATGCGCTCATCCTGGGCAGGCGGGAAATCCTGGAGTTGGTCTCGTCCGTGACCTCATCCTTGTAGAAGGGAACATCTCCGAAGTTGGAGGTGAGGATATAGAAGAAAAGGCTGCGAAGAACGGTGGCTTCTGCAAGTAGGGGAGCCTTTTCTGCATCGGTAAGCGGCGAACGCTTGATTGCGGCTTCCACAGAGTTCACTCTGCTCACGCCGATATAGCAGTAGGTCCACATTGTGGAGCCGAATCGGGGCGTGGAAGGAGTTACCATCAAAACGGCGTTGGGCTGGTCCGAGCGGTTTATGTACAGGAGGTCGCTCTGCCCCTCGCAGACAACAAAGTATTCCTTGTTGTTATAGATGTTCCTGATGTTTGTATAGCAGGAGTTGAGGCCGGTGATGCACTGCTCCACCGTCTTGTAGTATGTTTCCTGCGTGGATGAAGAGAGAATCTTCTCATCCAGGGAGCAGGCTGTCAAAAGGCTGCACGCCAGTAAGGCAAAAAGAATCTTCTTCATACTAGTAACGGAATTTTAAACTGAACATGTATGTCCTTGGATTGGGGTATGCCGCGTTGTCCAGACGGCGTACCGACGAGGAAGAGGATATGTCGGGGTCATACCCGTTATACCCTGTGATGAGGAAAAGGTTGTCGATGTATGCGCTCAGGGAAAGGTCCTTTGCCCATTTCACCTTTTTCGAGAGGTCGAATGTGTAGCTGACGCTCAGAGTCTTGAGCCTCAGGTAAGAGGCATCGTGGACATATCGGTCGCTGCGGTATGAGTCCTGAGCATAAGCGCTTGGAATATTGCCCTCTGGGTTCCTTATCGGATGCCAGCAGTCCATCATGTAGCGATACTTGTTGGTGTTGTTTATGCCGGACCCCAGATTGAACTCGCTAAGGTTGTAAATGTATCCGCCGATGGAGTAGGTGAAATACACGCCAAGGGAGAACTGCCTTATCGTGAAAGTGTTCTGCAGGCCGCCGAATACAATGGGGTCTGAAGAGCCAAGGTAAGCCTGGTCGCGGTAATCCAGGATGCCGTCGTGGTTGAGGTCGGCATATTTGGAGTATCCGTCAACCTGCTGGTAGGAAACCCAGGTTCTGGTGGCCTGGTTGTCCTCCCTTTCTTTCGCATTATGCCATACTCCGCCGAACTTGTAGCCCCAGAGAGCGTTCACAGGATAGCCGACCTTATACCCGTAGAGCATCTGTGAGCTGTTGGTGTAAGTTGCCACCTGCTCATAGTCTGCGCCGATGTCCGTTACTATGGAATTGTTATGGCTGAGGGTGAGGTCTGTTCTCCAGCTGAAATGCTGTGTTGCGATATTCCTTGAGGAAATGGCAAGTTCCCAGCCCCAGCTCCGGGTGTTTCCGACGTTGTCGAAACGGGTGTCGAAACCTGTCTGCTTGGGATTCTGGACTTTCAGGAGGAGGTCCCGGGTGTCTGAGAGGAAGGCATCGGCAGTAATGGTGAAACGGTCGTTAAGAAGGGAAATGTCAAGGCCGGCATTATAGCTGTCTGTTTTCTCCCAGGTGAGGGACTGGTTGTCCAGGCGGGTGGGATAGGTGGACAGCTGCTGGCTTTCGCCAAACAGCCATGTGGATATTTCACTGGTGAGGGCCTGCTGCGATACGTAGCTTGATATGGCGTCGTTCCCGCTCCGTCCTGCGCTCAGACGCAGGGAAAGGTTTGTGAGGCCGTTTGCCTTTATGCTTGCCATCCAGGGCTCATTTGAAATGCTCCAGCGGAAGGCCGCGGCCGGGAAGAATCCCCATTTGTGGCCTTCGGCAAAGTTGGAGGAACCGTCATAGCGGGCAGTTGCCGTGAAGTGGTAACGGCTCTTGTATGAATAGTTTGCCCTTCCAAGGAATGAAAGCCTCTGGATGTAGGAGAGGGTACTGCGTTCCGTGAGGTTGCGGCGGTCCATGATGGCTCCCATATTGTAAGGTCCTACGTTGTCATCAAGGTATCCTACGCCCCTGGTGTACTTGTAATTGGTAGTCTTCCTTCCTGCGGTGAAGCCTCCCATTATGTCCAGGTTGTGGCTCTTTTTGAAGGTCTTTTTCCAGGAGAGGGTAGTCTCACTAAGGACAGAAGTCCTGTCGTCGGTAATGCGTGCGGCCGAGCCTCCGGTCTTTCTGACTTTTGCAAGCGGCAGTGAAGCCGGAGAATAGGAATAAGCGTCATTGTCTGTCCAGCCGGCAGAGAAAGTGGATTTCAGAGTTGCGCCCTTGAATGGATAGATTTCCACCCAGGGGGCGATATTCAGGTATTTGATATCCACGTAGTTAGTGGCGGTTGTGGCAATGAGATAAGGGCTGTTGTAAACAGAACCGCCGCTGCCGCCTTCATCTGAATAGCGGTTCCATTCGTCAGTGGGGCCTACAAGCGGGCTTAGGCATACGGCCGAACCATTGCCCACACCATTTATAGTTACGGAGTTACGGTCGTTGCGACGGATGGCGAAATTGCTTCTCAGGCCCACCTTGAGCCATGAGAATATCTTTCTATCCAGCTTCAGGAGGGCTGTATACTTTTCCATCCCGGTCCCGATGACAATACCATCCCTGTTCTCATAACCGAAGGAAGCATAGCTGTGTGACTTTGAATCACCATAGTTCATGGCAATCTTGTATTCCTGCTGAATGGCCTTTCTGGTAAGGATTTCCTGCCAGTCAGTTCCTTCTCCGTAAACTGAAGGGTCTTCGAAGGGATATCTTCCACTTACCTGGGGATGGTATGGCTGGGTGCCTGTACTTTGACCATACGATGACATAAGGCGGTAGTCGTTCCTGAACTGGGCGAACTCCGTTGCGTTCATGATGTCCAGTTTCTTTGGCAGTTCGCTCATGCCGGCGCTGGCAGAGAAAGTGAGGGATACCTTCGAGCCGGTGTTGTCTCCTTTTGTGGTAACGAGAATAACGCCGTTGGAGCCTCGTGCACCATAGATTGCGGTAGAAGAAGCATCCTTGAGAACGGTTATGTTCTTTATGTCATCAGGATTGATGTCAGAGAAGCTCTCAACCGCATCTACAACACCGTCAACGACGATGAGCGGGTCATTGCTTGCCGATATGCTCCTGGTGCCGCGGATGCGGATGGAAGTCGCCTGACCGGGCTCTCCACCGCCTGAAAGGATATCCACACCTGCTATTCGGCCTTGGAGAGCCTGATCGGTAGAACCTGTGGCAGGGGAGATGATTTCCTCCATGTTCACAATGCCCACTGAGCCGGTGAGGTCGGACTTTTTCTGTGTGCCATAGCCGATTACCACGGCATCGTCAAGAAGCTGGGTATCAGATGCCAGGACCACATTAATCTGTTTGCGGTCATTGACGCTCTGTACATCGTCCTTGAAACCGAGGCTGCTGAAAACCAGGATATCGAAACTCCCGGCCTGGATGCTGTATTTGCCGTTTTCATCAGTGACAACGCCGTCGGTCGTTCCCTGAATGAGAACGGCGGCTCCGGGAATCGGCATTCCGTCATCTCCGACTACCTGGCCTGTAATGGTACGCTTCTGCTGCGAGAAACCGCTCAGGGCAGCTGCGAGCAGCATGGTGATTAATAGCAATGTCCTTTTCACTTCACTTCCTCCTTTACCATTACTGTGAAACCAAGAGGTGCAACCGAAAGGCCGCTTATCTTGTCATAAGTATTGCTGCTTGCGAAGATGCCTGTCTCTGAAGCCGCCAGACCTCTGGCCCTGAGGCAGTTGACAAAACCTGCAGATGCAAAGCTGTCTTCCATGGATGAGAAGTCTCCGGCGAAAACCCACTGCAGCGACGGTTTTGACCAGAACGTCTCTTCAAGAAGGTCGTCAAGGTCTGTCCATACTCCGGTGAAGACCGCCAGGTTCTTGTACCTTACCAATGTTCCTCCGTCCGAAAGTGTTTCCGTAGTGACGCCGTCGATGGAAGAGGAGACACCAGAGTCGGATATGACTATGTCGGCACTTCCGCCAAAACTGACGGAAACTGTCTCTACGGCCTCTTCGGCCGGGAACTCGACTGTGATATTGTGGTCGATTGTCTTGACCTTTTCGCAGGCGTTAAGGCAGAGCATAAATGCCGTCAGGATGAGAATTGACTCTTTCATAGCTCAAGACCTTTTTGATGAACGATAAGGGTGTCACATTCGGCCCCGTCGGCCGTCTCAATGATGACTTTGCCGCTGCGGGCAGGCCTGTGCATTCCTTCGATTGACTGATTGGAGCCATATCGGACAATAACCGTATAACGGTCACGGTGCCAAGCGTTGTCCACGGTAATCCAGTCCTCAAGGGATTCGGCTTTCCAAACCCCGTCGGCCGATACCAGTACAGGGAACTGCCCGGCATCGGATTCGACGGTGTACTCCCCGATAAGTTTGCCGACAGGGGAGAGAACCTCTTTGGAGCAGGCGGCCATGACGATGGCGGCCGCACATATCAAAATGAAACGTTTAATCATAATCAACCTCCTCAGCTTCGAGATTACCACCGTCATAATCGACCTTTTTCTCCTGAGCGGTAGTGGATGTTTCCTCTCCGGCCTTTATTTGGAAGGTGCCCTCAATGATAGTTGAAAGGGACTCGGTTGCCCCTGCTGCCGTGAAGGAAAAACTGTTGTATGTGCCTTCCGGCAGCATAACCCATACGTCAAGCGGGGATGCCTCCGTACAAGGACGATTGATGCCGGTAACGGTAATGGTGTATCCGGGGTTGAGCATGGTCTCCTCCTCAACTCCCGTTACGTCAAGCCAGCCCGTTACGGGGACTGCAGAAGAAAGCGTTATGCTCTGAATGTTTTCTGCGAACTGCATTTTCACCTGGAGGTGAAGAGTTCCGCACAGGTAGCGGAAACGAAGCAGTCCGTCTTCATCGGCCGCGGTAACGAGTGTGGTGTTCCGGTGTATCTGCTCGACATTGCCGGTCTGGTAGGTCTGCAGGCCAGAGAGCGGCTGTCGGCCCAGTTTTGCGGCCTCATCACCGTCAGGACTATAAGGGAAGTAGGCATAGGCCTGACCAAGAGCGCCTTCGCCCATCAGTTCTATGACACCTTCCTTGCCGTTGTATGCTACACGTGGCAGGAATGATGCGTTTGTAAGGTTGTCGGCATAGATGCCAACTTTGTCTGTTGCCGAGTTCCATACCCAGCTTCCCTGCAGAAGCTCTATCTGGGCCTTGAATACACAGGTCCCCTGCGCTGCAACGTATGGATCAGGCTGCGGGCGATATTCCTGGGTGCAGGAAATCAATGCGGAAATAGCCGCAAGTGATATGATCAATCTTTTCATGGCTATTTCTGATATGAGCCGGCCCATGAGTATTCACTGCGAAGATGCCCCGTCTGGTCTACATCCAGAGCGTCATACTCGGTTCCGTCAATGTTATACTTTAAACTCTTGAGCCACGTAAGGAATCCGTAAGCAAGGGCATAGGTGTCGCCTGAGAGTTCTGTTTCAGTGTCCAACCGGCTCCAGTGAGGGAGGGAAGTGTTTCCGCTCCAGGTGAACAGCGTCCCGTTCCAGTTCATGGTGGGCGGCTCGATGACCACGTTGTTCTGAGTGAACTGGGAGTTGCTGCTTACGGCCGACGCCAGGCAGTTCTTTGCAATTGCATAGTAGTTGGATCCCGTCTGATAAATGGCCGGCTTTCCGGCAGTTGTATTGATGAAGATGCTGTTCAGGAGAAGGCATCCGGTCTTGTCATTGAAAGCCTTGTGGCAACCCAGCGCAAAAGTGCCCCACTTGGATGTGGTGCCATAGAAAGTAGAGTTGATGATCAGACTTTTGCCTTTGTTGCAGATGGCCGATGCGTTGCTCGTTTCCATGGGCTTGCTGTTATACAGCGTGGTGTTGTTCATGCAAAGTGTGGCGAAGTTGGGCGCGGCTGATGTGTTTAGGTAGATGGCATAGCCGTTTTGCATGCCCGTGTTGTCCACGATGCTGCAACCATTGATGTAATAAACCGGTTTCTGGTTGTTTGCTCCGTAAAATGCACCGCCCTCGGATGAAGCCGTGTTGTTGGAGATGGTACCTCCGTTTATGAGGATGGTTCCGGCCGTGGAACATATTGCACCGCCGTTTTTGGCCGTGTTTCTGTCAAGGATGCAATTCTCGAGTGTGAGAACTCCGTTGGTAGAGTATACTGCTCCGCCGTTGGTGGCATTGTTCCCTGTAAACGTGCAGCCGGAGAACAGGCCCTGCGTATTTGCATTGGTAATGACGACGGCGCCGCCGCTTGAGCCGGTATTGCCGGAGAAGGTGCAATGGGAGAAATGCCCTTTGCCCTTGTTCTCGTCGCTTATTCGGACGGCTCCTCCGGTACCGCTTGAACTGGTATTCGTAAAGCTGCAGTGTTCGAACAGAGGACCGTTTTCCTGCACCGATACCAGGCCGCCGCTTGCAGTTCCTGATCCGTTGGTGAGCGTCAGGTCCTTCACTGTGACGTGGCTGTTGTCACTGGTAATGACAAAAATCTGGCTGGAGCCGTCTCCGTCAAGGATTGCGTTGTTGTCGCCCGTAATTGTATAGGCAACAGGATTGCTGTAAGAATTTTTTCCGGGGAGGACGATAGGGGCTGTAAGCTTATGTGTCCCGGCAGTGAAATGGAACGTAGCATCCTCAAGCTTTTCACCGTCGGTTTGCTGCAGTAGAGCTTGCATTGAGGCAACAGACATCGGCTCATCCTCGCTCCTGCCGTTTCCCGTACCGGATGCCGACACGAAGTACTCCCAGATTGCGCTGCAGTCTTCCAAAGCCTTTTCGGGGAATTCCAGTACCTTCCCCGCAACGACTGTCCTTCCGGCAGAGAAAAAGCGCAGCTGCCGATATTCCTGGTCGGCGGTACGTATAACAGCCTTGAAACCCTGTGAATAGCTTCCAAGTGGAATGGAAATGTATGCGACGGCCGTTTCTCCTGCTTTAAGCGCCAGTCCTTCTTCGCCAAATGAATAAACTAGCGACGGAATTCCGTTTTCGGCAACCAGAGTACCGTCAAAAGCTCCGTTTTCATCGGTTCTGGCACGGAACGAACCACTGATGGGCTCTCCGCCAATTGCGGTAAGTGTAATGCTCCTTAGGACCTTTGCCGATGCCGATTGTATGGAGATGCGCACCAGGGAGAAAAAGTGCCTGAGGGTGACGTTGGAATAAGTGTTGCTTGTGCCCCACATGGGAACCGCGGAAGGGTCGAAACTGCCCGGTACGTAGACCTGCGTGCCGGGGAAGACCACAAGGTCTTTTTCTCCGCTCAGGGGATACAGCAGGTTGTATGGGGTGGAAAGACCGTCGCGGAACACGAAACCTGCGCTTGTGGCGCCGGCGTCTTCTGCCGACAACGGCAGAGACGAGGCTCCGTTCAGGGACAGGCAGTCTCCCTCTTTCCATATGACGGGATAAAGATTGCCGGCCTTTTCTCCCAGTGTGGTTTTTGTTCCCGTAAAGGGCAGGCTTACGGTGATGACCTGGCCGTCCGTTCCGGGAACGCTCACGGGATTGCCGGGATGCTCTTTGGCACAAGCCACCGCCAGCAGCAGCGGCAAAGCCAGTTTAATTGAATTCCAGTTCACAGAAAATAGGATAATGGTCTGAAATATAAGTTACGTTTTTGTACTCCTTACGGTTCACCCAGAACTTCTTCCCGGTGAAACCCTCTTTGTTGTAGAACAGGTGGTCGATTGCGCTTCCGCCTGTGGCTTTGAAACTGTTCAGGGTGCGTCCTTTGTCCGTTTCTGCACAGTTGGATGGCGCATGGGTCAGATACGTCATCATTGCCGCAAGACAACTTGCCGATGCCTTGCTGTTCATATCTCCGCCAAAAAGCATTGGGACCTGCAGGGAGGGATTTGCTTCCCTCATACGGTCTACTATGAGGCGGATGCTCTTGTCCTTAGTCTCTTCCCCGGCGGCGTTTTCTACGTGGGCGTTGAAGTAAAAGAGCCGCTTTCCGTTGCAGCGCACCTTGAATCGGGCCCAGGTGCACGTGCGTGGCTTCACTCCGTTCCATGTAATGGAGCCGATTGCATCCGGCGTGTCGCTGAGCCAGAAAGTGCCCCAATCCTCAAGGGAAAGTATGTCGGTGCGCCAGAAAACAGGATTTGAAGACACATTTGTGTAATCCTTTTTCTGACCATCCACAGCTACTCCAACGGCATTCAGCCGGCTGTCTGCCTCAAGGATGTGCCTCCTCTGGGTCCAGGTGCACTCCTGAAGGCCAAAGAGCATGGGCTGCTCGTCGGCAATCATCGCAAGGCAGGCTTCCCTCCGGCTTGTCCAGAGGTGGTCGGGCCCGTTGAGGTCTCCCCTCAGGATATTGAAACTCATTACCTTGAGGGTGGAGATTTCGGTTATGGTATCCTCTGTCTTTTCATTTCCCTCATTTCCGCTGCCGTTCCCGCCGGTTTCCTGCCCGTTATCCTTCCCGCAGGACAAAACGGCTCCGGTGACGAGGACAAGCCCCGTCACCATTGCCAAAATGCTGTGAATACCGCGTTTCAACCTTACTTCTGATAAGATCCTGCCCAGATGTGCCCGGTTCTTGCATTTCCTTGGAGGTCAGTGTCAAATGCATTGATTTCGTTTAACCAGGTAAGGAAATCCGGGGCTGCTTTGTAGTTTGAACCAGACAACTCCGCTATGATGTCGTCTTTTGTCAGTTGAGGCAATGTACTTGTTCCGTCCCAGGTGAATACTCCACCGTCATAGGTAAGTGCCGGGACAGTGTTTATTATGTCTGTCTGGGTGAACTGTGAATTGGCGCTTGTTACCGAGGCGATGCAGTTCTTTGCGATAGCATAGTAATTGGACCCGGTCTGGTATATGGCAGGTTTACCGTCAGCAGTGTTCACTATCAGATTGTTAAGGAGCAGACAGCCGTATTCGTCTACATAATTCTTGTGGCAGCCAAGTGCAAAGGTGCCCCACTTTGAAGTGGTCCCATATAGCGTAGAGTTGACGATGATGGTCTTGCCTTTGTTACACACCAGCGAAGCATTGTTCCCTGCCATGTTTTCCTTATTATATACGGTTGAGTTATTCATGCAGAGTGTGGCAAAATTTGCTGCATTTGACGTATTCAGGTAGATGGCATATCCATTGCCTCCACTCGCAGTGTTTTCTGTGAAGAGACTGCTGTTAATATAATACTTTGCAGCTTTGTTGTCCGCAGTATAAAGAGCACCGCCAAGTTTGGATGAATTCTGATCGAAAGTGCACTTGTCAATGTATGCTGTGCCGGCGGCGTTAATAGATATAGCGCCGCCGCCATTGGTTGACGTGTTCAGGCTGAAAGCAGTTCCTTCATTAAAATATACTGTTCCTGTTGTAATATATGCGGCACCGGCAAGGTCATCTGCGGAATTACCCGTAAAAGTGCAATTGTCGATATTTGTGATGCCGTTTGTCGAGTAAAAAGCTCCGCCGCTGACGGTGGCGTGATTGCCGGTAAAGGTGCAATTGGTAAGTGTCAAGGATGTTTTGTTGTTTGTAATAACAATGGCACCTCCGTTTTGTCCGGTGCAATTTGAGAATGTGCATCCATCGAATGTTCCGACTCCCTTGCTGGCCGTATCTACGCGTACTGCGCCGCCAGCTCCGGAAGAAGTGGTGTTTGTAAATGTGCAGTTTTCAAATTTTGCAGCGGAGTTCTGGATCAAAGCAATACCACCGGTTTCTGATGAGCCGTTAGTGAGTGTCAGGTTCTTGATAGTAACTCTGTTGCAGGCGTTAGTTAACTCGAAGATACGGGAGGAAGCGCCACCGTCCAGCGTTGCGGCGTTGTCGCCGTCGATTGTGTAATAGGTAGCTTCCGAGTAGATTGTTTGTGCCGGAAGCGTAATGGGGGTGGTGATGGCATGGCTTCCTGATGTGAAATGGAAAGTGACTCCGTTGATGCGGTTCGCATAGCACATTATCACGTTTGAACCGCCATTTTTCCCATCTTCAAGGAAGGCGACGAAGTCATTCACGGACATGGGATTGCCCACGGATTTGCCGTCACCACTGCCGGTGGCAGAGACATAGTAGTCCCAGACAATGTGGCCGGTAAGGTCGCTTATCGGGAGAATGTGGCCTCTGCTCACAGTGATGGCGGCATTTTTGGTGAGAATTGCAGGGATGTTGCCGGCATCGGAATAGTATCTGATGGCTAAACCATTGGCGAGAGTACCAGGGAAAGAGGGCAGATATGCTACTCCGGAAGCACGGACAGCGTCGTTGATGTCGATGGCAGCACTGGAGGTGCCGGCTGCATCGGCAAAATCTGTCACGGCTGTTCCGTCACTTGTGACCTCTACGGTGCCCATGCTATGTATGGATGTTTCTTTTCCTTTGACACGGATGGTTTTTATGGTGTAGTCCGTTTCGTCGTGGGATATAACTCCGTCTGTCGGGAGAGATAGGGCGATGATGCCGACGGCGTGCTTGAAAGCAAAACTCTTGGCTGCGGCGGTGGAATATGCGGCCATTATGTTTGCGGCTTTGAATGTGCCGTCAACCCTGCCGCAGGTAATGGTGAATTTTTCAGAGCCATCGTAGGTGAGCTCTCCAGCCGTGGCGGGATATGCGGCCCAGAAGTGGTCGGGGGTGTCTTCGGCAGGAATGCTTGCGGTGAAGGTGGCGTTTGCACCTCCGGTTTCAGTTTTGGCGATTACGCTCTTTGGAGCATTGGTGCCGTCAAGGTACCAGATGGCGATTTCATCCTCTGCATCCCAGGTTACGCTGCCTGCCGGAGCAAGAGTGGTCTTTGTCTGGGGCATGTCGGCAGTGAAACTCCACTGGACAAGTTCAGACGATGCTTCCTGAGTGTTCTCAGTTTCAATTGCGGCTTCCTTTTCGCAGGAAACGGCGGCGATGACCGCTGCGGCCATCATGATGGGGTAGATTAACTTTTTCATAGCAGCCAGTCAACGTCAACAATAGGGTCAATAGTAAAATCATCAATGGTTGCTTCTCCGTCAAGTGAGCCGCAAACCATGCAGGAAAGGCCGGTAGTGAGCACCTCTGTAAGAGGAGACACATAGCTTTCCTTTTGTTTTGGTGCAATGCTTTTTATCATTGTTGTAGATTATTGGTTGTTCTTGTCAAGTGTTACTGCGAATTTATTTATTTATTTGTTTGCGTGTAACGCGCGCGAAACGCAATTAAAGTCTTTTGAGACTTTTAAAAACGCAAAAACGCCATTCGGCGGGGGTGAAACGCCGATTCGTAGATAGTCTTAATGGCTGTTGAATTAAACTGTATTACAATCAGAAATCTTCAATTTTCCTCACATTATCTTCGAAATTGTCGGGGTCCAGTGAGTTCTGGCGCATAATGCTCCTGTATGTATATACGGTTCCTTTGGATACGTGGAGGATAACGGAGATACGCTTGCTCTCAGTAATGTCAAGACGTATGAGGGCAAGGATTCTGAGTTCAGTGGTGAGGCTTCCCGGACTGTCTGTCGTGAACTTGTTTTCCGGCCTCATCAGGTTGTTCAGTTTATTGACGAAGTCAGGGAAAATGCTGAGGAAAATCTTGTCGAAATTATTCCAGTAGTGTGGGAATTCACCATCGGCGAAGGCAGGTTCACGGAAGATGGCCATGAGGGCGTCGGCCCCTTTTTCCTTCAGGATTTTGCGGTAGCGGGAACGGTTTTCGTCCACCTTATAGATGTACTTTGACGAGAGCTCCATATATTCTCCAAGCATTTTGTCCTTGATGAGGGAAACGTTCTGGAGTTTGTGCTGCGAACTCTTGTACATGCGGTTTATCTGACGCACGCGCCCAAGCATCTTTTGGCTGAAGAACAGGAGGAACAGGGCAACTGCAAGGAAAAAGCTCAGGATTATGATTCCGGCAGTGAGAAGTATTCTTCTGCTGTGGTTCATGTCCTGGATTGCGTTGTTCATTATGGTCATGGCACGGGCGCTTCGCCGGATTCCGATAGGGAAGTTGTATTCGGCGGCGTCTTCAACTGCACGGTTCATGTATCGGCCTGCGCGTGTTACGCTTTTTTTGTCCCTGAAGAGGATCTGTGCCAGAGTATAGAGGGAGGCATAGTCCTTCATGCCACAGGAAAGATCCACGCAGGATGCCTTGATTGCATACGCGAGGGCATCTTCATTGTATCCCAGCTGGAGGGAAAGGGAACACGTTACGAAGTAGCATGTAGAGATGTCGTAGATGTCGGTCATCTCATTCACCGGCAGTGACTTGATAAGCGAAAGTGCCTGTTCGAACTTTCCGGAATAGCGCAGGGCCTTTACCTTGAACAGCTGGGCTTTTATTGAACTGCTGTCTCTTCTGATGTATTCTGCCGACAGTTCCTCCACGTTGGGGCCGAAGGCTTTCCTGTATTCGGCAGGAAGATAGTTGGTGAGGCGGTCGGCACAGTAGAAATATGCATCCAGGTCTTTCTGGGATACGTTTTGGGGGAGGACGATGGACTTGAAAACGGAGTCGGCCTCGAACATTTCTTCGGCCCTTACGAGCGTTCTCACAAGGGCGGCTTTGCTACGGAGGATACGGCTTGGGTCGTCTCCGGCGTAGCGGAGCATTTCATTAGTGTAAAGCGAGCAGGAATCCAGGTTCAGGTGACGCCATTCTTCGTAAAGTAGTTCTGCCTTTTCCCATTTTGCGGAAATGTTCTGGGGGGGGGTAGCCTCAAAGCTTAATCTCAGAGAGTCTGTCTTTCTTTTGACAGCCGCCTCTATCTCCTCCTTCTGCTCAAGCAGCCGGTCCAACTCGGAGAACTGATTCTCCGAGCATGCCGTTGCCATAATTGCAATTATTGCCGATATGAACCATCCTGCTTTGCGCATCCTTACTGCAAAAATACAATTTTTAGAACTATCGGCCAAGTGTTATTTTGCTCTACAGGTCCGTTTCCTCCCAGCCGTCCAGGGCCATGGAAGTTGCCGGGAAGGAGAAGTCGGCGAAGACGGGGTAGTGGTCCGATATGTAGGTGCGCCCTGCGTAGGGGGAGCGGTCAACCGCAAAGACCGAAGCGTTGAATCCACGGTAGAAAATGTTATCTATTGTGCTTCCTCCTTCCTGTGAGAAACCGTTAGATGTGCGTCCGGTGTCCTTGATGCTTGCATCCAGGCGCGCAAGTGAAAAACCGGAGCGCAGGGTGCTGTAATAATCTTCCGTCCCGGTAGAGTTGAAGTCGCCGCCGATAATCATGGGATAGCCGTCCGGGTTGATGGTGGCAAGCTTGTCTGTGACAACTGTAATTTCCTTGGCCCGGCAGTCTGCTCCGGCCTGTGCTTTTGTCCCGTCATAATCTATGTCGTCAGAATTGTCCCCAGTAGATTTGTCGTCCTGAAGATGCAGGCATACGAATACGAAGTGCAAATCCCTTCCGTTCACCTTGAATCGTGCCCAGGTTGCCGTACGGGGCTTCCGGTAGTACCAGGTGTTGTTGGGATTGTCGGCCGTGTATGTGCGTGTGGGCTCTGCCGTCAGCCAGTATGTCCCCCATTGTTCCAATGTGAACTTGGTTCCGTCGTATAGGATAGGATTTGAACTTACGGTCTCATACGCAGATGCACTTTGTCCTTTTACGGAAATGCCAACGGCCCCGTATTTCGGGAATGCCCTGAGGATGTCGTTTCTCTGATTCGAGGTGCATTCCTGTAGTCCTAAGAGGTCCGGGGCGTTGGCTTCCAGCATGGCGAGGCAGGCGTCTTTCCTGTCGGTCCATTGATTCCCTTCGCCGCCTAAATCAGCCCTGAGGATGTTGAAAGACATGAGTCGGAAAGAAGTGGGGCCCTCGGCAGCTGGGTTGAATACTTTGCTTTCAATGGTGCCCACATTGTAGATGTGCGAAACCTCGAAGGTTCTGCTTGCTGGTCTGTAAAGAGCCGGATAGTCTTCTCCGTCATACTTTTTCAGGCGGAGGGAAAAGCCTGTGGAGGAGGTGCCCGCCGGAACTGGGACGTAATAGGTTCCGACGCTGTATGGAACCCTTGCGTCTGTGTTGCTTCCTACGATTGTAAAGGTATTTCCGGTTTCTGAGTAGAAGCGGGCTTCGTGGATCTTGTTGCTGGTGGTCGTGAACTTCATCATGGCCGCAACATTGTGGAAATGAAGGTCTCCGCCGCTGGTTGTGGTTTTTGCCGTGCAGATTGCGCTGCAGGCAAGCGTCGCCGCTTCGTTGCCTTGAATCATATCCACGGTGACGTCACTGCCGTCAAAGTTTGCAAGGCGGGTAGATGGATATACGGCGCAATATACGTCTTTATCCGTGGGAATTGCGTCGGCAGTTGTGAAGGTGGTTGTTTCGCCGCTTTCATCGGCAGTTGCTTCACAGCTGCCTCCGTCGTAGTACAGCATAATCTTGTCCCCTTTGACCCAGGCGGTTTTTCCGGTGCCGTCCATTTCGATTTTCGTTTCCGGAACCGGGGCTGTGGCGCTGAAAGTCACTATCGCCCTGGGGCCTTCCTCCTTCACTTGTTCATTAGTTCCTTCTTTGCCGCATGCGCAAGCCAATAACATGCACAATGACAGGATTGTTCTATTTCTCATAGGTGGCCGTGAAATGTATCTTGTTGATTGATAGGTTTTTATCCAATATCCTCTGCGTCAAAACGCGCAGAGGATATTGGATAAGTGTCTGATTATTAAGCGTTTGTATTTCACGCCTTAGCTGGTCATTCTGCAGAACCAGGCTTGAATCCTTCGTCAGGACGTGTCGTACCTTTAATGTCGGCATCAAGTCCTCCCACCTCATCAAGCCAGTCAAGGAATAGCTTCCCGAATCCGTCTTTTGCATCTTCGGACGATTCAGCAGTCTTAGCAATAATGTTGCTGATTTGCTCCTTTGATGGTTTTGTGAAACCCGCGGCGGCTAAATCATTTGTCCATGTATAATAGTACTGTGTAACACCGGATATGGCTTTATTCTTATAGTTGGCGCCTGTTATTGTCTGGCCTTGCGCTGTGCCAAGGTCCCAGGAATTAGCGAATGTATGCTTCTCTGCGCTCACGACGTTGTTAGGTGAAGCGCCAACCCCTTTAGCCCCGGTATATACACACCACTGAACATTCTGATAGTAATTGGCATTACAGGCAAAAGCGGGCCATTCATTGGTGTTGGCGGTAGCAGTTCCATTCCTGACCAGACAGTTGACGATACTTGAACCGTTCTCGGTACCGCTTGCACCAAGTGCAATCAGACCCCATGCGCCGTAGCCATCTTTTGACCAGAAAGTAGAGTTTGAAATTACCGACAACCCTTTATTAGTTACCAAAGCGCCGTTCCCTTTATTTGCTGAGCCACCATTGATAGTGCAATTATTCATACCGAGGCGTCCTTTGGCATTGTTGACATATATAACGATACCATTGCTGGCAGCATTTATTCCAGTAAAAGAGCAGTTGTTGAAAAGAAGAGCAGTGCATCCATTATTTTCGTAGGCCGCGCCACCGCTTTTTCCTGAAGAGGTCGCAGTATTACTGTCAAAAAAGCAGTTGTTGAAAGAGACTATTCCGCCGGAGCTTTTTTCTACGACGAATACAGCACCACCATTTCCACCTGATGCTTTGTTACCATTGAATATAGCATTACTGAACCGGACTCTTAAGTTTGAGTCGCTTGCCGATTCGCTTCCAACAGTAACAGCGCCTCCATTTGTCGCAGTGTTAGAAGAGAACTTACAGGCATCAAAACTTATTGTTCCAGCAGACACATTAACGGCAGATGCAACAGTACATCCACTAAATGTTATATTGCTGACAATTATACTGGCCTTTGCATTATTAAATAAAGAACTCGCAGAAGTCGTAAAAGTAGTGGTGCCGCCGCCGATACCGCCAACAATGGTATAGGAGTGTGCTGGAGCCGAATCGTTAGTGTTGAACGAACCGATAGGCTCCTCGTACGCCGTTGCATCACCGAGGATGTTTATGGTGGTCCCATTCAGGAGGAGTGCTCCCGCAATATTACCGCTGTACTTGAATGCAGGGGCGTTGGCCTTGAGGTTCTCGAGCGTCTCGGCATTGGCCTGTGAGAGACCACCGCCAGTGCCCTGAGTTATGCGAGCAATATAATAATTGGTGACAATCTTCGTATCAACGGGGTTCTTTATGTTGTAGAACTTTCCGGGCTGCTGGGTGATTGTTCCGCTGTAATATGCCGCGGGATAGCTCTCTCCGCTCTTCTTTATCCAAAGAATGAATCCGTCTGTGCCGGTTGTCCCGAGAGACGTGTCGCCTTTGGTACTGTAGGTGTATCCGGCGCCATATCCGGGGATGGGAATATAATATGTTCCTTTACCAGATACGTTGTAAGTCACATTGCCTGCGCCATCATAAGGAGTTGCGGCATTGGGGTCCGGCGCCGCAGTAAAAGTGTTATCGGCAGCAAAAGTCACAGCAGCATGGCCGTGAAGCCTGTTTAAACCACCGTCCATGGACCTGAAGTAAACCTGATCCGGATTAGCCACCGCACTCCCGTCAAGAGTGAACTTGATGATGGTGGAGATAGGGTGGAAGGCGAATTCCTTGGATGCCTTGGTGGTCTTTGCTGCATACCAGGCTGCGCCTGCAAAAGAGGTGGGGGCCTGTGCGTTGTTGGGGAAATTCACCGTGAAATTGCCTTCTCCGTCAAGTTCTGCGCTTATTGTTGCCGGATATACGGCATAGTAATAAGCGGCCTCTTCTACAGTGGCGGTAAAAGTGGTGGAGGTGGTTCCGTAGGAGTCAACCGTAACGGTGCTGCTCTTCATGGAACTTTCCTCTTCATTGTACCAGATTACTTTAACCTGGTCGCCCTCGTCCCATACGGCGGTCTTGGCACCGGCGGTGCCTTCACCTTCGAGGCTCACCTTGGTCTGGGCCGCATTTGCTGCGAATGTGATTGTTATGGGGTTTGTGAGAGCGGTCTCTTTTTCAACGTTTGCCGGAGTGACCTCTTTCTCTGCCGGGGTCTCTTTTTCGCATGAGAATGCTGCTGCAACGGCTACTGCCGCAAGAAGGATTTGATACTTTTTCATGGCAATAGCTGTTTTTAGTCAATTTCTTCCTCATCCCACGGATCAAGTGTTCCGCCGGACATGATGTTCTGTTCTGTCCTTACCCAAAGGACTTCAATGACTGGTTCTGAGTAAGATGTTTTTTTCATGTTATTGAAATTTGTGAATTGGCGCTTAATGTTATCAATACAAATATAATCCTATAACGCATAGGTGCGAACGTGCGCGGATGCGAATTAAAGTCCTGAGAATAGCAAAAAAACCATTGTGGCGCACACAATGGCTTTTTTGCCTCTTACGGAAAGATGTCCGAATTAAAGTATTTCTTAAAGAAAAATCTCGATTAATGTGCTGTTTCCGGCCGGGACAGAACCGATGTCAATCCTTATTCCTGAGCCTTCGGCCTTGCATGCGTCAACGGAAGATCCGTTGCACTTAACAGACTTTGGAAGTCTGCTCACACCTTCAACTAACACATATACCTCGCGGGTTTCGCTCATACCGTCGTAAGAACCCGAGCGTGGATTTATCTTTATGTTGAGTTTGTTCCCCGAACGGTTTTTCTCAATGAGAGTGTGGGCGCAAGCCGATTCATAATCCCTGGATATTCCATCGTCCTCATATAACTCGAAACCGGATTTACCGGCACCGGGCACTACCAGGATGCCGAGAACGTTTGATTCTTCCTGCAGCGATTCAATCTTTTCCGATGCCAACGGAATAATGCTTCCGGCTTTCACGTACCATGGGTTCTGGTCAACTGAGTAGCGGAGAGTCTTGACACTTCCGCCCTTGTGGGTGGTGTGAAGAGCCATGTCATACCAGTTGCTCCCAGTGGGGAACCAGACTTTTCTGGAGGCTTTACCATCGGCCCCGGCGGGCTCGCAGACTGCGGTTGCGAGTATTCTGTCGCCAAAGAGGTATTCCTCATTATAAGTGTAGGCCTCGTTGGCTTCAGGATATGCGTAATACAGCGGCCGGCACATGCTTACGCCGGTATCGGTTGTTTCGCGCGCGAACGTATATATATAAGGTGATAATGTATAACGCAGTCTTATGGCCTCCAGCATGTACCTGTAATGACTGGGATAAGCCCAAATCTTCCTTTCAAGATTGGCGCTCTGGGTTGAATGGGTCTTGAAAATTGGAGTGAAAACGCCGAACTGCAGCCATCGGGTGTACATTTCAGGATCTGTGAGCCTTTTGTGATCCTTTTTCTGCATGTGGCCGCCAATATCGTGTCCCCAATAACCATAGCCTACGTTTGAAGCGGTGGCGGTGAAGTAGGGGAGGAACTGAAGGACGCTCCACTCGTCGTATGTGTCTCCGGAGAAGCCAAGCTGATAGCGGTGGCTTCCAAGTCCGCCCCAGCGGTGGTAAATGAACGGACGCTCAGAGCCGTTCAGCTCCTTGTCGCGGAAGAAGGCATAGTTGATCCAGAATGTGTTGCTGAGTCCTTTGACGTATTTTGATTCCATCCACTGCTGCCAGTCAAGCCACCAGAAATCTACGCCCTGATGCTCCAGAGGCCGGATTACGCTGTTGAAGTAGGCATCGGCCCAGGCTTCCTGAGTCATGCGGTAGGGTACGCTGGCGCGGTGTCCTTCCTTGCCCACGGGCTCGGTGTTTCCTGCATACAGGTATGGCTCGGAACCGAAGACGTAATTCTCAGGTCCGTCATACTCTGACGTTCTGGAAAGGTAGTCTTTTACAAAAGAATCGTAGCAGTCTTCGTATTCCCTGATTCCGGATGCCGGGTGGAGGTTCAAGGCAGTTTTGTAACCCATCTCGTGAAGGTCGTGAAGGAAGCCTTCCGGATCCGGGAACAGTTCCCTGTTCCAGCTGTAGCCGGTCCAGCCGCGCCTTTGTCCGAATACGTCAGGGCCAAGGCGCTTCTGCATGTCCTTGTATGTATAGTGCCAGTCCATGTCCACTATCATTACGTCCATTGGAACGCCTCTGGAGCGCATTTCACGGCCAAGGTCCAGGATTTCCTCATCGGTGAATATCCAATATCGGCTCCACCAGTATCCAAGGGTGTATTTCGGTGGAAGTGGAATCCGTCCGGCAACTTTGACGAAGTCGCCAAGGGCGGCAGTGTAGTCGTGTCCGTAGGCAAAGATGTACCAGTCGATGCGGTCACCGGCGGGACGTTCCGCAACCCAGTTTTCCCACTTTGAATCGACTTTCTCCAAAAGGTGCCGTGAACTCTCATCAACGATTGCCCATCCGTCACGGGACAGGATGCCGTCTTCCATCTGGCTTTCCCTGTGCGATAGCTTTTCAAAACCAAGGCATCCGTCAAGCGTGCGGGTGGTACCTTTGAGGTTGCCGTCGGCCTTCATACCCGGCTTCCAGGTGCCCATTCCAAACTTTACCTGAAGGTTGTCGGGAGCAAAGCGCCCTCCTTTGTAAGTGAGGGTAATCTTTCCGGTTTTGATGGTAAACGTCCCGTTTTTCTTGCTGCAAGTGAACTTTGGTACCGGGAGATTTCGGTTTATAATGGCCAGAGAAGCCCTGTCTTCAAACACTCCGTCTTCTGCCCATTCCATGCGGATGAGGCGGTCTGTAAGAACGGTGAAACGCGCGTTCCCGTCAATCACTATGGCTTCCGGCCTTGCTTGTGGATTGTTTTGTGCCCACGCTGCGATTCCAGCAGCCAGGGCAATAATGAAACACAGTGTTTTTTTCATAGTCCTTTTGCTTTTCCTTCGTCCCAGATGGCGTCCATTTCGGCAAGGGTCATGTCCGTGAGTTTGCGGCCTTTGCGCAGCGTCTGCTCTTCAAGGTAAGTGAAGCGCCTGCGGAATTTTTCGGCCGAGCGGCTGAGGGCTGCTTCGGGGTCCACTCCATACAGCCTTGCAGCGTTGATAACTGCAAAGAGAAGGTCTCCAAACTCCTCTTCAGAATGCTCGGGGCTGGCCTGCGCAACGGCTTCGGACACTTCTTCATACTCTTCCTTCACCTTTGCCCAGACGTCCTCTTTCTTCTCCCAGTCAAAACCGCAGCCGCGTGCCTTTTCCTGCATGGAAAGCGCCTTGAGCATGGCGGGCATGGCCTTTGGGATGCCGGACATTACCGTCTTGTTCCCGCCTTTCTCCTTTGCCTTAACCAGTTCCCAGGTATCGGCAATTTCCTTTGCCGATGTCGCCTTGCCGGCTTCCGGGCCGAACACATGTGGATGACGGAAGACCATCTTGTCACAGACTTTATTGATGCTGTCGGCAATGTCGAAGGCCCCTTCTTCCTCTCCGATGCAGGCGTAGAACACCATGTGGTACAGGAGGTCTCCGATTTCCTTTGCGGTTCCCTGGCGGTCTCCGGAGAGGATGGTGTCGGAGAGTTCATACACCTCTTCCTCCGTCATCGGGCGGATGGTATCCATGGTCTGCGCCGCATTCCACGGGCACTTGACCCTCAGGGTATCCATGATGTCAAGGAGTCTCCCGAAGGCCTGTATCTTTTCTTCTCTCGTGTGCATATTATTTTATAAGGTTTCCGAGGATGCTGCGTGTGAGTTCCCTGGTGAGCGTTGTAGTGGCGCTCTTGGTGGCCTTTGTCACGGCTTTCTTGGTGGTTGATGTCTTGGATGTTGTCTTCTTGCCGGTCACTGCGCCGCTGACCTTGTCCGCCAGGGCACCGGCTGCAACGCCGGTAATCGCGGTAAGGACAGACTTCAGGACCTTGGAGCCGATGCTGTTCTTGGACTTCTTGGCGGCTTCTTTTTCGGCCTTGGCCTGCTCTTTTGCAGCCTTGGCCTCTTCCTTCGCCTGGATGGCGGCCTGCTTTTCCTCTTCCTCCTTCGCCTTCATTTCGGCCTTGATGCGCTCTGCTTCTTCCGTTGCGGCGGTGATGATTTCGTATGCGCTTTCCCTGTCGATGGGGTTGTCGTACCGGCCGAAGAGACGGGAGCGGTTGATGATGAGGGTGCGCTCAGACTCGGAGATTGCGCCTATCTGGCTGAGCGGGAAGAGTATCTTCGCCCTCTGAACCATTGAAGGGGCGCCCTTTTCATCCAGGAGCGAGACCAGGGCCTCGCCGGTACCCAGTTCCAGGAGGGTGTCGTAAGTGTTGAAGGCGGGGTTGGCGCGGAAGGTGTCGGCCGCTACCTTCACGGCCTTCTGGTCCTTGGGGGTGTATGCCCTGAGGGCGTGCTGAATGCGGTTTCCGAGCTGTCCAAGGATGTTCTCCGGGATGTCTGTGGGGCTCTGGGTGATGAAGTAGATGCCCACGCCCTTGGAACGGATGAGGCGGATAACCTGTTCGATCTTGTCGATGAGGGCCTTGGAGGTGCCGTCAAAGAGCATGTGGGCCTCGTCAAAGAAGAATACAAGCTTGGGAAGGTCCATCTCTCCCACTTCCGGGAGGGTGGCGTAAAGCTCTGACATGAGCCAGAGGAGGAAGGTGGAGTAGAGCTTGGGCTGGAGCATGAGCTTGTCTGCGGCCAGCACGTTCATTATGCCCTTGCCGCCTTCGCACTGGAGAAGGTCGTAAATGTCGAAGTCCGGTTCGCCGAAGAACTTCTCCGCTCCCTGGTTTTCAAGGGAAAGAAGAGCCCTCTGGATGGCTCCCACCGATGCCGGCGTTATGTTTCCATACTTTGTAGTATACTCGGCGGCATTCTTGCCGACGAAGTTGAGCATTGCCCTCAGGTCCTTGAGGTCGATGAGGAGGAGGCCGTTGTCGTCGGCAATCCTGAAGACGATGTTAAGGACGCCGGTCTGGGTTTCGTTGAGGTCCATGAGGCGGCCCAGCATGTCCGGTCCCATGCGGGAAATGGTGCTGCGCATGGGGTGGCCCTGCTCTCCGAAGACGTCAAAAAAGCGCACCGGACAGCTCTGGAACTGAGGATTCTCTATGCCGAACTCCGGGAGGCGCTTCTCGATGAATCCGGAAAGCTTGCCGGGCTGGGAGATACCGCTCAGGTCTCCCTTCATGTCTGCCATGAAGCAGGGAACGCCCGCTTGGCAGAACGTTTCTGCGAGTACCTGAAGGGTAACGGTTTTACCGGTACCGGTTGCACCGGCGATGAGTCCGTGGCGGCATGCCATCTTGCCGATCATGGAAATCGGTCCTTCCTGTGAATGGGCAATGTAGAGCCCTCTTTCTTTGTCGAGCATAGTTCTTTTGAGTCAATTTTTACAAATTTAACGATTTTTTATTAAATTTGCCTTACTGAACTTAAACTTACTTACTATGAAAAAGTACATTGCTGAATGCGTAGGAACATTCGTTCTTACCTTCCTTGGCTGCGGAACCGCAATGTTCCTCGGCTGTACAACCCCTGCAGGTGTTGTAGGTACTGCAATCGCCTTCGGTCTTGCCGTTGTTGCAATGGCATACACCATCGGCGGAATCAGCGGCTGCCATATCAATCCGGCTATCACCCTCGGCGTCGCCCTCAGCGGACGCATGAGCTGGAAAGACGCCTGCGGCTACTGGTGCGGTCAGATAATCGGCGGTATCCTCGCCGGCGCTGTCCTCCTTCTTGTCGCCAAGACAGTTGCAGCACCCGACCTCACCGGCGCTCTGGGCTCCAACGGCGTTGCCAATGCCGGCGGTGTCTGGGGAGCATGCCTCGTTGAAGTGATCGCCACCTTCCTCTTCGTCCTCGTGGTCCTCGGTACCACCGATTCAAAGGTAGGTGCAGGCAACTTCGCAGGTCTTGCAATCGGCCTCAGCCTCATTCTCATCCACCTTGTGTGCATCAACCTCACAGGAACTTCCGTGAACCCTGCACGTTCCATCGGCCCCGCACTCTTCGCAGGCGGTCAGGCTCTCAAGGATGTCTGGGTATTCATCGCAGCTCCTCTCCTTGGCGGTGCACTCGCAGCATGCGCCTGGAAGGGAATCGCCCCTGAAAAGTAAAAACCGAATCTGACTTTAGCCACCTGTTACACGATTTCGTCATGAAACGTGTAACAGGTGGCTTGTCGTAGCCAGCAGCTGCATAAAAACACGCAAATACGTGTAGCAGGTGGCTATCCCCCATTAATTGCCTGGAATAGTTTCACGGTACGGACGGCTTCTGCCACGTCGTGTACGCGAAGCCACGTGGCACCGCCTTCAAGGGCCTTGAAATTCAGTACCTGCGTGCCCGGAAGGGCTTCTTCAGGGGTAATGTCCAGGGTTTTGTAGATCATGCTCTTGCGTGAAAGGCCTGCAAGTATAGGGCGGCCGAGGTCCTTGAGCTCCGGAAGGCGGCGCAGCAGTTCAAAACTCTGCTGCGTTGTCTTTGCAAAGCCGAATCCCGGGTCCAGTATCCAGTCCTTGATGCCGTTGTCTTCAGCTTTTGCCGAGAACTCCCAGAAATAGCCTTTCACGGCAGTGACGATGTCTTCATAATTGGTGAGGGCCATCATGGTGAGGGGAGTGCCTCTCATGTGCATGGCAATGTACTGCAGACCCATTCCGCCTGCCGTCCTGAGCATGGAACCGTCAAGGTTGCCGGCGCTGATGTCGTTCACGATTACCGGTCCTGCAACGTCACAGGCCCTCTTTACGATGCCTGAACGGAAAGTGTCGATGGAAATGGCGGCTTCCGGAAAAGCTTTGCGTATGCTCTCGAGTGCAGGCTGCAGGCGTTTCCACTCTTCGCGTTCGGACGGGAGCGTGGCTCCGGGACGGGTGCTCACCGCACCGATGTCAAGGACGTCCGCGCCTTCGGATAGCAGTTTAGCAGCACGCAGGGTGGCTCCTTCCGCAGTGGTCCTGGACCCTTTGTAGAAGGAGTCTTCATTGATGTTGATTATGCCAAGGACCTTGATCATTCGGCTATGTAGACATCGTCGCCGGGAGCGGCGAAATGGTAGGTTTCGCGGGCGTAGGCTTCAATGGAATCCCGGTTGGATGTGAGATTGTCTATGCGGGCGTCCATGTCCTCTATTTCACTCTGGAGGCGGGCCATTTCTTTCTCCTGTCCCTTAACCTCAACGGCAGCCTTTACCCAGGCCAGAACGCTGTTGTTGGCAAAGAAGAGCAGCCATAGCGCGACTATCGCCGTGACTATGATGATGAAAGGTATCAGATAATTATGCTCTTTCTGCTTGAGTATGTCTGTCTTGAAACCCATTCCGGAATTTTGCTTATTGCTGCGAAATTACTAAATTTGTAGGACTTGAAAAAATATATTTTAAACATTATAAGTATGAAACCTACCCTCTTAGTTCTTGCAGCCGGAATGGGCAGCCGCTACGGCGGTCTCAAACAGATGGACGGCCTTGGCCCTCACGGAGAAACCATCATCGATTATTCCATTCACGATGCTGTTGAAGCCGGATTCGGAAAAGTGGTTTATATAGTCCGCGAGTCCTTCAAGGACCAGATGTCGGCACATGTAAAGGAAAAGTACGCCGGTGTAAAGACGGTTGACGGCAAACCCCTCGAATTCGTTTTCGTCACCCAGGAACTCGATAAGATACCCGCACCTTTCACCGTGCCGGAAGACCGTGTAAAGCCCTGGGGAACAGCCCATGCAGTTCTCATGGCAAAGGATGTCATCCATGAGCCGTTTGCCGTAATCAACGGTGACGACTTCTACGGCAAGGAGTCCTTCAAGATTCTGGGCGACTGGTGCCGCGCACACGAAAACACCAAGGGACAGTACTGCATCGTGGGTTTTGAACTGGAGAACACCCTCTCCGAGAACGGTAGCGTATCCCGCGGCATCTGCTCCTACGACAGCAAAAACATCCTTACCGGCATCGCAGAACATCTGGAGATTGCCAAAGAGGCCGACGGCGCAGTATACGGCAACAATTCCGTAAACGGAGCCACCCACGTGAAACTGGACGCCAAGGCACTCTGCTCCATGAACATGTGGGGCTTTACCCCCGACTATTTTGAAAAGAGCGAGAAGTCTTTCGTCACTTTCCTCGAGGAACACCGCACAGAGCCCAAGAAGGAATTCTACATCCCCTATGCAGTTGACGTTATCGTCAAAAGCGGTGAAGGCTCCTGCGAAGTCCTTTCCACTCCTTCACACTGGTTCGGCGTCACCTTCAAGGAAGACCGTCCCGGCGTAGTTGCCAAATTTGCCTCCCTGGTGGAGGAAGGCGTATATCCAAGCCCTCTTTATTGATATGAAACTCAGAGCAAGGAAAGTCAACAATTACGACATTTTTGCTAACCACGCCTGGTATGTACCGGGCGTTGGTGGTATGTTTGCCCTCCTTGGGTGGTTCCTGGTGGGAGCCATCCTGGGCTCACTCATTCAGGCGCTTTTTGCCCTCTTCGTCCCGGCGGAAATACTTCTCAAGTATTCCATGATCGTGGTCTATCCCGTCCAGTTCCTTCCGCCCATGATGTATGCAGCCCGCAAAAGCCGCATGAATTCCCTTTTCGAGAAGGGTTACAAACTTAACAGTGCAAACTTTGGCCCTTATCCGGCCTGGGTCATGGCCGTTATAACGGTATTCATGGCACTCGGAACCATGATTTCGGCCGACCTCCCCAACTACTGGAATTTCAAGTTCACCACTTCAATCCCTTTCCTGAAGCAAATGTATGACTGGGTGAGCGCCGCGCTTGAAACGATGACAGGCGGTCCTTTCTGGTCTTCCTTCCTCGTGACGGCAATCTTTGCTCCGATCTTTGAGGAGTGGCTTTGCCGAGGCATGGTCCTTCGCGGACTTCTCACCAGGATGAAACCGGCCTGGGCGATTGTGATATCGGCACTGTTCTTCGCACTTATCCACATGAATCCCTGGCAGGCGCTGAACGCGTTCATTATCGGCGTCGTGATGGGCTACCTTTATTACAAGACGGGTTCCCTTATCCTCACCATGCTCATCCACTTCGTCAATAACGGCCTTGCAGTGGTTATGACCCAGATTCCTTCCATGGCAGAATACGATTTCTGGATTGACATGATGGGGACAGGCCTGTATTCAGTTGTCTACGTCCTTGGCCTTGCGGCCCTTGCAGGCAGCATCTACCTTGTGAGCCGTATTCCTCTGGGGCAGGAGCGCGGCAATATCGACGAAGTAACTCTGGAGGTTGAATAGCTATGTGGCAGAGAATACAGACGCTGTATCTTCTTATTTCGGCGGTGCTCACCGCCGTTCTGCTGTTTGGAACCGCATATCAGGCGGCAGACCCTGACGGCCTTCGCACGGTTACGTATTTCCAGCTGCAGAAACCGTATTTTGCCATTCTGCTGTGCATACTGGCTTTCCTCATAGTGCTTGCACTTGTGGTTTACAAGTCCAGGATACTTCAGCTGAGGCTGGCGGTGCTGTCGGGCTTCATCGCCCTTGGAATGCAGGTGTGGCTTGCGTTCATGTATTTCACCTTTGACGGAGCCGTTTTCAAGTGGACTGCGGTTTTCCCTCTGGTGATTTTCATCTGCAACATGCTGGCCGCCCGCGGCTGCTTCCAGGACCAGATGATGGTGGAAAGCGCATACCGTGTCAGGGAGCGCAGGAAGCGCAAGAAAAAATAATTTACTATCTTTGCAGCCCCTTATGCGTACGAAGGTTACAGAAATACTTGGTATAGAGAAGCCGGTTTTCCAGGGCGGAATGGCCTGGATTGCCGATGCGCGCCTTGCCGCCGCCGTCTCGGAGGCAGGCGGCCTCGGCCTCATTTCCTCGATCCTCGGGGGAGTGGAGGCTGTCCGTGCAGAGATCCGGAAAGCCCGGGAACTCACGGCCAGACCCTTCGGCGTAAATATCATGCTTGCCGCACCGGATGCGCCTGAGATTGCGAAACTCGTGGTAGAGGAAGGTGTAGGCATCGTCACCACCGGCGCAGGTTCTCCCGCACCTTATATGGAGATGTGGAAAAGCGCCGGAATAAAGGTAATCCCCGTCGTGGCATCCGTGGCCTATGCAATCAAGATGCAGGAGCTTGGTGCTACGGCCGTCATTGCCGAAGGTGCCGAATCCGGCGGTCACGTGGGCGATACCCACACGCTTGCGCTCCTGCCCCAGGTCCTGGACGCTGTCGATATTCCCGTCCTGGCTGCAGGCGGAATCTTCGACGGCAGGGCTGCGGCGGCAATGTTCCTGATGGGCGCGGCAGGCGTTCAGGTTGGAACCCGCTTTCTCCTTGCGCATGAATGCCGTGTGCACCCCGTATACAAGGAGCGCCTCATAAAGGCGTCCGATATCGGCACGATGGTAACCGGGAAAAGCCTCGGGGATGCCGTCCGCAGCCTCAAGACACCGTTCTCCAAGAACTTCGCAAAGATGGAGGCAGACCCGTCCGTAAGTGCCGATGAGGTCCGCGCCTTCGGCACAGGTTCCCTCCGCAAGGCCGTTTTTGACGGAGACCTCGCCGGCGGAAGTTTCCTTGCCGGGGAAGTTGCAGGCATGGCCAGAAGGGAAGAGAGCGCAGAAGAAATAGTAAATGACATAATAGGCGGCGCAGAAAGGATACTTGCCGCCGCTCCCGAATTGATTTATGGAAACTAAAAGAGTAGTAGTTACCGGCATGGGTGTGATTTCCTCTGTCGGCAAGGACCTGGACACATTCTGGAACAACCTTGTAAACGGTTATTGCGGAATTGATTATGTCGAGGCATTCAAGGATATGCCCGTTACGTTTGCAGGCAAGGTAAAGGATTTCAATGCCGAGCTTTACGGCATGGACAAGCCTTTCATCCGCAAACAGGACAACTTCACCCTGTATGCAATGGCCGCCGCATGGCAGGCAATGCAGCAGAGCGGACTCGTAACTGAAGGCGAAAACGCCAATATCGACCCCTTCAAGCTCGGTGTCTACGTGGGCAGCGGCATCGGCGGTTTCGAGGTCCAGTACCGCGAGACCCAGAAGATGATCGAAGACCCCACCGGCCAGTGGATTTCACCGCTTTTCATTGCGACCATGATTTCCAATATCGCCGCCGGCCACGTCGCAATCAAGCACCACGCCGAAGGACCCTGCCTTGACATCGTCACCGCCTGTGCAACATCATCCCACTGCCTTGGCGAGGCCTTCAGGGCCATCCGTCACGGTTATGCCGATGCCATCATCGCCGGCGGCAGCGAGCATGCCTCCATCCCTCTGGGCATTGCCAGCTTCTACAACGCAAAGGCCCTTACGAGGGCAACCGACCCCAAGTATTCATCCCTGCCCTTCAACGCCAACCGCCAGGGCTTCGTAATGGGCGACGGCGCAGCAGTCCTCGTTCTCGAATCCCTCGACCACGCCCTTGAAAGAGGTGCAACCATCTACGGCGAAATGGTAGGATACGGCAACACCTGCGACGCATTCCATGCAACCGCACCCCGTCCGGACGGCAGCACCCAGGCCCAGTCCATCAAGAACGCCCTTGCCGAGGCAGGCTTCGACCCTTCCAAGGACAACCTCTACATCAACGCACACGGTACGGGAACCCACCTGAACGACATTGCCGAAACCCTCGCCTGCAAGGTGGCTCTCGGAGACTACGCCTACAAGGCCCACATCTCTTCCACCAAGTCCATGACTGGACACATGTTCGGTGCCGCCGGCGCAGCCGAGGCCGTTGCCACCGTCATGGCCCTGAAGGAAGGCATCTGCCCTCCTACCATCAACCTTGACGCACCGGACCCCGAATGCGACCTCGACTACACGCCAAACAAGGCCGTGAAGACAGACCTTACCATCGGCATTTCCAACTCCTTCGGTTTCGGCGGCCACAATGCCTGCCTTGCATTCAGACCTTACAAGGGATAATCATGGCAGCAGAGAACAAGTATATGCAGATGGCCATCGACGAGGCCCTCGAGGGTATCCGTAACGGCCATGGCGGTCCTTTCGGTACCGTAATAGTAAAGGACGGCAAGGTTATAGCCGGCGGTCACAACAAGGTGCTCCTGAACAACGACGCCACCTGCCACGGAGAGGTTGACGCAATCCGCAAGGCGGGTCAGGTGCTTGGAACCTTCGACCTCAGCGGCTGTGAGCTTTATACCACGGGAGAGCCCTGCCACATGTGCCTGTGCGCATGCATGTGGGCCAATATCAGCAAGATCTACTACGGCTGCACCATCGAGGACAACGGCCGTATAGGATTCCGTGACGACAAGTTTGACGGCATCTTCGGCGGCCGCGACAAAATGCCCGGTTACATGACGAAGCTTGACCGCATGGCCTGCCTCGAACTCTTTGACGAGTATGCCGCCGGCACTCACAAGAATTATTAGAATGAACCGTGAAGAAATCCAGGAGTATCTCCCGCACCGCGCTCCGATGCTCCTTCTTGACAGCGCCGACGTCGATGAGGCCGGCGTTTGTCATGCCCGATACGCCATCCCGGAAGATCCGTTTTTCTGCCGGGGACATTTCCCGGGAAATCCTATCGTCCCGGGAGTGATTCTCTGTGAAATCATGGCCCAGAGCTGTTTCCACCTCATGCTGGAGGAATTCAGCCACAGCCTCATGATGTACCGTGCACTGGACGGCGTGAAGTTCAGGAATTCGGTTTTCCCCGGAGACCTGTGCGAAATTACGACACAACTGTTGGAGCACAAAGGCAGCCTGTACGTATGTGATTCCACCCTGTCTGTCGGAGGCAAACGCTGCGCCCAGGCCCGAATAACGCTTGCCGCGGTGCCTAAATAATGCTTCGGTCTTTGGTATTTCCGATTTTTTTTCATACCTTTGCACCCGTGAACGAGATAGAGGACGAGAGTCCCCTATCTTTTTTATATAAGACTATGAAAAAAGAAGACATTGCACAGGCCGTTGAGGCCGCCATTCAGGAAAGGGGCTGTTTCCTTGTCGAGGTTACAGTCAGCAAGGACAATGACGTCGAAATCGTAATCGAGAAGGAGCAGGGAGATGTAGACTGGGAAGACTGTGCGGCAATCGACCGCCTGGTTCACGAGAAATTCGACCAGGATGTCGAGGATTATGCCCTTACGGTGTCTTCTGCCGGACTTGACAGGCCTTTCAAGGTGATGAAGCAGTTCCAGAAGGCCGTCGGCACAGACGTGGACGTGTGGCTGAAGGGTGGAAAGAAGGTCAAAGGCGTCCTTGAGGCCGCATCCGAAGAGGCCGTAACCGTAAACGGCGAGGTCATCTCCTTCGATGTCATCAATTCCGTGAGACCCGTGGTTGAATTTAAATAATACTAAATACAATGGCAAAAGAAAAAGAGAAAGAAATCACCTTGATCGATGCGTTCAAGGATTTCAAGGAAGAGAAGAGCATAGACCGTCCGGTGATGCTCGGCGTTCTCAAGGATGTGTTCCTTACCCAGATTGCAAAGACCTACGGCACTGCCGACAACTTCGACGTCATCATCAACGTCGACAAGGGCGACTGCGAAATCTACCAGAACTTCGAGGTGGTGGAAAAGGTCGAGGATCCCGTCAAGGAAATCACCGTGGAGGAAATCGCCGCCGAGACCGGTGACGATGACTACGAGATCGGCGATACCTTCGCCCGCAAGCTCTCCCTGGCATCCTTCGGCCGCCGCGGCATCCTGAACATCCGCCAGAACCTCCAGGGCCGAATCATGGACATCGAGAAGGCCAACGTCTACAAGAAGTACTCCGAAAGGGTAGGGGAGATCTTTACCGGTGAAATCTACCAGACCTGGAAGAACGAGGTGCTCATCCTGGACGAGGACGGCAACGAGCTGCGCATGCCCAAGAGCGAGCAGATACCCGGCGAGCATTTCAAGAAGTCCGATTCTGTCCGCGCCATCATCAAGAGCGTTGAGATGAAGAACCAGACCACTCCCTACATCGTCCTTTCCCGTACTTCCGACAGCTTCCTCGAGAAGCTCTTCGAGCAGGAAGTCCCCGAGATTTACGACGGCCTCATCACCGTCAAGAAGGTGGTCCGCATCCCCGGTGAAAGGGCAAAGGTGGCAGTTGAGTCCTATGACGACCGCATCGACCCCATCGGCGCCTGCATCGGCGTGAAGGGTTCCCGTATCATGGGTATCGTCCGTGAACTCCGCAACGAGAACATCGACGTTATCCAGTGGAGCACCAATCCTCAGCTCATGATCCAGCGCGCACTCAACCCTGCCCGCATTTCCCGCATCGACCTTGGCGAATCCCCCGAGGACAAGATCAAGGTTTACATGCAGGCCGACGAGGTCAAGAAGGGTATCGGCAAGGGTGGTGTGAACATCAAGCTTGCAGGTATGCTGGTAGGCCGTGAAATCGAGGTCTGGAGGGAAATCGGCCAGACCGACGAGGAGGAGGACGATGTCCTTCTGAGCGAATTCAGCGACGTCATCGATCCTTGGGTTATCGAGCGTCTCCAGTCCATCGGCTGCGACACAGCCCGCAGCGTCATGGCTCTCTCTCCCCAGGATATCGCATCCAGGGCAGACCTTGAAGACGAGACCGTCGATGACGTACTCCGCATCCTCCGCGAAGAATTTGAAGACTAATTTAGAAAAGAAAAGGGGTTATATATGGCAGAAATCAGATTATCGAAACTTATAAAACAATTCAACATCGGGCTTGACACCCTGGTGGACTTCCTTAATTCAGAGGGCGCCGGCATCGAGGATGCGAATCCGAACATGAAGGTGTCCGACGAATTCCTTCCCGCTCTTCATAAGAAGTTCGGAAAGGACCTTGAACTGAAGGAAGCTGCCGAAAAAGTGGACGTCAAGCTTACCGAAATCCTAGACAAGGCTTCCCGCAAGGGCGTGGCGGAGGAAGAAGAGGACGAACCTGAAAGGGTTACCGTCATCAAGAACAACAACCTCTCCCGCGCAGTCAAGGAGCAGCCCGCTCCCGAACCTGAGCCCATCCCGGAGCCGGAACCCGTTGTGGAACCGGAACCCGAACCGGAACCGGAGCCCATTGTGGAACCGGAACCCGAACCGGAGCCGGAACCTATTGTGGAGCCTGAACCCGAACCGGAACCGGAGCCGGAGCCGGAACCCGAACCCGAACCAGAGCCGGAGCCTGAACCCGCCCCTGAACCGGAACCTACACCCGAACCTGAACCCGTTGCAGAGACCCCCGCTCCAACCCCGGCGGAAGAGACTGCACAGCCCGCAGGTCCCAGCCTCAAGGTTCTCGGCAAGATCGACCTTTCCCAGTTCGACCCCAAGAAGTCCAAGAAGCGTGAACGCATCAAGGCAGGCGGTCCCCAGAAGGTTGACGTAACCAAGGTCCAGGCCGACAAGAACCCCAAGAAGGGCGACAAGAAAAAGCAGGAAGCAGCAGCTTCAGGCAAGAACCGCAAGAAAGGCGACCGTTTCAAACCTGCCATGACCGAGGCCGAGCAGGAAGAGATGCAGAAGGAGATCCAGAAGCAGGTGAAGGAAACCTACGCCAAGATGAACGAGACCAAGAACAACTTCGGCGCCAAGCACCGCAAGGAGAAGAGGGAGATAGCCGCTATCCGTTCCCAGGAGGAGATGGAAGCTGCAGCAGCAGAGAACAAGGTCTTGAAAGTCACGGAGTTCGTTACCGTAAACGACCTCGCCACCCTCATGAACAACACCCCTGTCGTCAAGGTTATCGGCGCCTGTATGTCCCTTGGTATGATGGTGTCCATCAACCAGAGGCTTGATGCCGAAACCCTTGTCCTGGTTGCAGAGGAATTCGGATACAAGGTGGAATTCGTAACTGCAGAACTTTCAGAGGAAGTCCAGCAGCAGGAACCCGACAAGGAGGAAGACCTCGTCGAAAGGCCGCCAGTGATTACCGTCATGGGCCACGTAGACCACGGTAAGACATCACTCCTTGACAATATCCGCAACACCAACGTCATCGCAGGTGAGGCCGGGGGTATCACCCAGCACATCGGCGCATACAACGTGACGCTCTCAAACGGACGCCACATCACCTTCCTGGATACCCCTGGTCACGAGGCCTTCACCGCCATGCGTGCCCGTGGCGCCCAGATGACGGACCTTGCCATCATCATAGTGGCTGCCGACGACGCCGTGATGCCCCAGACCAAGGAGGCAATCGCCCATGCACAGGCGGCAGGCGTTCCCATGGTCTTCGCCATCAACAAGATAGACAAGCCCGGTGCCAACCCCGACACCATCCGCCGTCAGCTCTCCGAAATGAACATCCTCGTCGAGGACTGGGGCGGCAAGTACCAGTGCCAGGAGATATCGGCAAAGAAGGGTATCAATGTGGACAAGCTTCTGGAGAAGGTCCTCTTCGAGACGGACCTCCTCGAACTCAAGGCCAACCCCAACAAGATGGGCAGCGGAGCCGTCATCGAGAGTTCACTCGACAAGGGTCGCGGCTATCTGGCTACGGTGCTGGTCCAGGACGGTACGGTGAACGTAGGAGACGTCATCATCTCCGGTGCTTACTATGGCCGCGTAAAGGCAATGTACAACGAACGTGGACAGAAGGTGCAGAGCGCCGGTCCTTCCACCCCTGTATCCCTCCTTGGTCTCAACGGAGCCCCTGCAGCCGGTGAAAAGTTCAATATCATGGCCGATGAAAAAGAGGCCAAGTCCATTGCACAGCGCCGTGAGCAGCTCATCCGCATCCAGGGCATTAAGACCCAGAAGCACCTCACCCTCGAGGAAATCGGAAGGCGTATCGCCATCGGCAACTTTAAGGAGCTCAACGTCATCGTCAAGGGCGACGTGGACGGCTCCGTGGAAGCCCTCTCAGACTCCCTCATCAAGCTCTCTACAGAGGAAGTGCGCGTGAACGTTATCCACAAGGCCGTGGGTGCCATTTCCGAATCTGACGTCCTCCTTGCCGAGGCCTCCGATGCCGTTATCATCGGCTTCCAGGTGCGTCCTTCTGCTGAAGCCCGCAAATCGGCAGAGAAGGAAGGCATCGAAATCCGTCTGTACTCCGTTATTTACGACTGTATCAACGAAGTCAAGGAAGGTATCGAGGGTATGCTGGAGCCGGAGAAGAAGGAAGAGGTTACCGCCACCGCAGAGGTCAAGCAGACCTTCAAGATTTCCAAGGTCGGTACCATTGCAGGCTGCCAGGTGAAGGAAGGAAAGCTCACCAGCAGGGCCGATGTGCGCCTTATCCGCGACGGCATCGTCGTGTACACCGGCACCCTGTCCTCCCTGCAGAGGGGCAAGGACCAGGCCAAGGAAGTGCCAGCGGGCATGGAATGCGGCTGCGGACTCGATCGCTTCAACGACATCCACCCCGGAGACGTCATCGAGGCCTTCCAGATTGTGGAAATCAAGAGGAGTCTGTAGCATATGCTCATAGTTCTCGAAGGACTTGACGGGGCAGGGAAGTCCACGCAGGTGAAAAAGCTCAGGGAGTATCTTGAAAAAGTTACTCCCTCCCTTGAGTATATACATTTCCCGCGTTATGGAGCCCCTGTTTACGGAGATCTCATAAGCCGCTTCCTTCGCGGGGACTTCGGCACGAACGAGACCGTCCATCCTCAGCTTGTGGCGCTCCTCTTTGCCGAAGACCGTCACGGAGCCGGCCCCGGTATCCGCAAGGCTCTTGAAGAGGGAAAGACCGTCCTCCTGGACAGGTATGTCTACTCGAATATCGCATACCAGTGCGCCAAACTGCACGATGTTACTGAACGTAAAAACCTTAGGGACTGGATATTGACCACGGAATACGGGCCTTTCAATCTTCCCCGTCCGGACATCAACATCTTCCTTGACGTTCCCATCGATTTTGTAAAGGAGAACCTTGCATCGCACCGTGAAGGCGCAGACAGGGCATACCTCGAAGGCACACAGGACATTCACGAAGCCAGCATATCGTTCCAGAAGGACGTAAGGGAAATGTATCTGGCGGAAACCGTCAGCGACCCTCACTTCATCAGGGTGGACTGCTCCGACAAAAACGGCCGCATGCTGCCTCCCGGTGACATTTTCCAAAAGGTAAAGGATATCATATCAAGAGTGCTATGAAAAGGAGTTTCCTGCGCCGCCTGTGCGCTGTAATTATCGGCATTACTTTCCTGGTCTCCGGTCTTTCCAAGATCATAGACCCGGTTGGCACCATGCTCATAGTTACAGAGTATGCCAAACTGCTGCATCTGGGATTTTTAATCCCGGCTGCAAAGGTCATCGGCGTCATCCTTTCCACTCTGGAAGCCCTTACCGGCCTTGCCCTCATAACCGGCGTACTCAGGAAGATTGCCGCCTGGATTACATACGTCCTGGTGGGCTTTTTTACCGCAGTTACCGTCTTCCTCCTTATAAAGAACCCCGTCATGGACTGCGGGTGCTTTGGAGAGGCCATCCATCTTGACCACCTTCAGAGCTTCATCAAGAACGTAGCTCTCCTGGTGCTTGCGCTCATAGCCTTCATTCCGATGAATGACCTGGGCGGCCCCAAGCCCCGCAAGTGGGTGAGCTTCGGCCTTGCATCGCTGTCCGTGCTTTATGTGGTCCTTTACAGCAATACGCACATCCCCATTGCCGATTTCACCGAGTTCGCTCCCGGAGCCGAACTCATGGCATCCCTGGACGATGACATCGAGGCCGACAACCACTACGAGCCCAAATTCATCTACGAGAAGAACGGCCAGCGAGGTTCCTTCCCCCTGTACGCCCTTCCGGATTCAACCTGGACTTTCGTGGAGGCCGATACCCTCTTCGTGGAGGGAATCGGCAGCAGTAGCGGGCACCCGGTGCTTTCTTTCAGGGATTCACAGGGCGAGTACCAGGACCGTCTGGCCGCAGAAGGCAAGGTTGTGGTGTTCTCCGTATATGAACCGGGAAAGGCAAAATGGGAACGCATCCAGAAGCAGTATAACCAGGTTTCAGAAGCCGGCGGAACGCCGCTTCTCCTGGTGGCTTCATATCCTTTGGAGATAGACAGGTTCAACATTCCCATTGACCTCACGGTTTATTACGCAGACTACAAGACCCTTGTCACACTTAACCGTTCCAACGGAGGAGCCTCCTATTTCTCGGAGGGAGAACTCATCGAGAAGTGGGGGCAGAAAGACTTCCCTCAGGACATGGAATGGCACTTCGCTGCCGACCCCGTCGAACGGAATTCGCGTTTCATCCTTAAACGGCGCCTGAAGGCCCAGGGCTTCTGCCTGTACCTTGCCGCGCTGCTTTTGCTGGTCTAACCAATACAACAGATATGAGAAAGAGTTTACTCTGTATAGCCCTTATCATAGCATCGCTGCTGCCGCTTGCAGGCCAGTCTGATGATTTGGGCCTAGGAGGCGATTTGGACCGTCTTGGCGGTATTTTTCACAGCTATGAGGCCGCACCCGGGCCGCAGACTCCCGCCCCCCGCGGATTCAAGCCCGTATATGTGAGCCATTATGGCCGTCACGGCTCACGCCGCCAGATTGGTGGAGGTGGAACCGAGGCATATAAATACTTCCTGAAAGCATCCGAGGCAGATGTCCTTACGGAGGAAGGAAAGGCCCTTTACAAGGATCTTGAAGTCCTGTATGGGGAGCACAAGGGAATGGACGGAGAACTCACCATCCGTGGCGGGATTGAACATAAAGGCGTTTCCCAGCGGATGTACGAGCGTTTCAAGCCGGCGTTCAAGGGGAAGAAAGCGGTTCACTGCCAGTCTTCCACCATACAGCGCTGCCTTCTGAGCATGGCCAATTTCACTTCCCAGCTCAAGGGAAATGCTCCTTCGCTCGACTTCGATTTCATCACCGGCAAGAAGTATTTCGAGCTTCTCTGCCGCGGGTATTATGCACCTGACCAGTACAAGGAGCGGAGCAGCTTCCTTTCAGACTCCCTTGTCCACGCCCTTTTCGATCCTTCCAGGATAATGTCGGCTTTCTTTACAGACAGCCCAAAGGTCAAGGAAGTTGTCCCTGACCCCTGGCGCCTTGGCCGATACCTTTATCTCATCCTTGCCGACTGCCAGGACCTCAAATACGAAACCGGCGGGCTTGAACTTTACAAGTATTTCACCGAAGAAGAACTCACCGGCCTTGCGAAGTTTTCCAACGAGACCATGTATGCATCCATGGGCAACAATGCCGACTGGGGAGACAACATCATCTGGGCCCAGAAATGGCTGGTGGAAGATATTGTCACCAGGGCCGACAAAGCCCTTGCCGACGGCAACGTGGCCGCAGACCTGCGCTTCGGCCATGACAGTGCCATAATGCCGCTTGCCGGCCTGCTTGGCCTGGACGGAGTGGGCAGGCGTTTCAAGGTGGGGGAGGCCTGGAAAAACGGCCATTACATGTGGGAAGTCGTCCCCATGTGCACCAACCTGCAGATGGCATTCTACAGGAACCGTAAGGGCGAAGTCCTTGTAAAGATGCTCTATAATGAGAAGGAGCGTACGATTGCTGAGTGTTTCATTCCCGGTGTCTCCATCCCTGCACCCGTCACCGGGCCATACTACAAATGGGAAGATCTCCGTACTTATCTGATTGATATTTCCAAGAATAAGGAATTCGGTAAATAAAAGAAGAGGCGCATCAAATGCGTCTCTTCTTTTTGCTCCCCAGCTAGGACTTGAACCTAGGACCCCCTGATTAACAGTCAGGTGCTCTAACCAACTGAGCTACTGAGGAAGGTTATTTTGGGATTGCAAAGGTACAACCTTTTTTTGAATCTGCAAACATTTCTACAAAAAATTTTCATCCTTTTTCTTTCCGTAATATTTTTGTAAATTTGCGGTCGATACGGTAAACATTCAGGAACAAATGGATATAGACCTTCTGTCATCAATGGTCAAGGAAGTGATGATGAATCACGACAGCGTAACCCTTCCGGGACTCGGGAGCTTTATGGCTGAACTTGTTCCCGCCTCTTTCTCCGACAAGGGCTATACCATCAACCCTCCTTACAGAAGGCTGTATTTCATTCCCCACCAGGGCAGCGACACACTCCTGGCAGACCTTTACAGCACCTCCAACAACGTGAATATCGCCGATGCCACCAGCATCCTCGTCGAATTCCTTTCAGAGATGAAGGAGGTCCTGGTTACGAGAAAAATCGTAGTTTTCCCCGGTCTCGGGCGCCTCAGAGCCACCCGCGAGAACCATTTCTTCTTCGTGGCTGATGAAGACCTGGACATCTACCCCGAAGGCTTCGGCCTTGAACCGGTCTCCCTCAAAACCCATGAGGAAACCCCCGAAGAAGTCCAGGAAGCCGTCTCCACCCTCGCCCAAATGCTCGAGCCCGCCCCGGAACCCGAGCCCGTCCCGGAACCCGAACCGGCCCCCGCGCCTGTCATCACGAGCGCCCCTACGCCTGTCATTCCGAGCGTAGTCGAGGAATCTCCCGCTCCGGAGCAAAAACCAAAACGTCTTCCATTATTCGTCAGAATACTTATCTGGATACTTGTAGCCGCAGTCATCGCATGCATCGCCCTCGCAGTTGTGGGCCGCGTGGCACCAGACTGGCTTGACTATTACCTGTATTCTCCCGAAGAACTTGAAATCCTGCATAGCTTATGAAACCAGTGAGCCGTGACGGCTACAAATTTCGAACTGACATCTGCATACCCTGTTACCAGACCGGAAGGAACAAAACCCTCACTCCGGCCGGTTTCATGGATATGGCCCAGGAAATAGCATACTGGGCCGCAGAGGAACTTGGATTCGGCTATTCAACTCTCCATATCCATCATACCGCCTGGGTGCTTTCCAGAATGCATGTGCATTTTGCCGATACCCCTCGCTGGACCGATACAGTCCATCTATATACCTGGCATAAGGGATCCGGCGGGCTGTTCTACCTGAGAGATTTTGACATGCAGGGAGAAAACGGCGAACATCTCGTTACTGCAACCAGTTCCTGGGTTGTGATGAACGAGGAAACACGCCGCCTGGTTCGGCCGGAAGAAATGGAGCATCTGCTCAGTGTGGACGGCCCCGTAGACGACGCCATAGCAGAACCCGCACCCAAGCTGCAGATACCCAGGGGTATGGAAATGGAGCCTGCAGGGGAGCATACGGTTAGTTATTCGGACATCGACCTCATCGGCCATACCAATAATGTGAGATACATGGTCTGGGCCATGGACCATATCCCCCAGGATGAGGTTTTCGCACAGGTGAAGGATGTCTACATCAATTTCAACAAGGAAACCACACTTGGGCAGACTATCTCGATATTCAGGCTCAAGACAGACAATTCATGGTGGATAGAGGGACGGTATGAAGGGAAGTCCTGCTTCACCGTGAGAATAGTTTTTTAGAAGATCAGAAGAGTTATGAGAGACCTATTTTTTGGAACCGGCGTCGCACACACGATACTTCTGGTGGCTTTCGTCATCGGAATCGGCATTTACCTTGGACGCTTCAAGTTCAAGGGCATTTCACTTGGATCCACGTGGATTCTTTTCATCGGCATTCTCATGGGCCATCTTGGCTTCCGTGCCGATACCCAGGTCCTGAGTTTCGTCAAGGAATTCGGCCTTATCCTCTTTGTTTTCTCGATAGGCCTCCAGGTGGGTCCCGGCTTCTTCCACTCCTTTAAAAGCGGGGGAGTCAAGATGAACCTCCTGGCGGTAATGAACATACTTCTCGCCGTGGCTGTGACCTATATCGTCTCCGTTGTGGCCGATGTGGATCTCAAGACCATGGTGGGCGTCATGTCCGGAGCCGTCACCAACACTCCCGGTCTCGGTGCCGCGCAGCAGACTTTCGTCGATGTTTCCGTCTCCGGCGGCGCCGATGCAGTAACGGCAATGTCCCAGTCGGCCTCGATGGCATCAGGTTATGCCGTGGCATATCCTATCGGCGTAATCGGCGTCATCCTTATTCTCATCCTTGGCAAGGCCATTTTCAAGATCGACCATAAGAAGGAACTTGAGCAGATGGAGGCCTCCGAGTCTGAGAAGGACCATGCCCGCCGCATGCACGTGGAGGTTGAGAATCCCGCCATCTTCGGCAAGAAACTTCACGATATCATCCAGCAGTTCGGCGGAGACTTCGTCGTGTCCCGCGTGATGAAGGGCGACAAAATCTTATTCCCTACAGGAGACACCGTCCTTGATGAGGGGGATAAAGTCCTCATCGTTACATCCCAGCCGGAGGTTGACAGACTGCGCATCCTCTTCGGCAAGGAGGTCCCCATGCACCACAATGACTGGATAGAGAGGGACCATTACCTCGTGACCCGCCGTATCGTGGTCACCAACTCCTCGCTCACCGGCAAGCGTCTCAAGGACCTTCATTTCCGCGGCGCATACGGCGTGAGCGTAACCAGGGTTATCCGCGCAGGTGTCGAACTTGTAGCGTCTCCGGACCTTTACATCCAGGTGGGTGACGGACTCATGTGCGTCGGAGCGGAGAAGAATATCGACCATCTGGCATCCAAGGTGGGCAATTCCGCCAATGCACTGAACAAGCCCAACCTCGTTCCCATCTTCCTTGGAATCGTGGTTGGTATCATCTTCGGTTCGATTCCAATCAAGTTCCCCGGTGTTCCCCAGGCCATAAAGCTGGGTCTTGCCGGCGGTCCTCTCATCATCGCCATCCTTCTCGGACACTTCGGCCCCAAGCACAAGATAACCACCTACGTTACCACAAGCGCCAACCTCATGATAAGGGAGATAGGCATTTCGCTCTTCCTTGCAGCCGTGGGTATCGGCGCCGGCGGAACTTTCTGGAGCTCCATCACCGGAGGCGGTTACTGGTGGATTCTCTACGGTGCGCTCATCACACTTATCCCGCTTATCATAACCTTCGTGGTGTCCCGCCTTTTCTGCAAGCTCAATTTCTATCAGATCTGCGGTCTCATAAGCGGTTCCTGCACCAATCCTCCTGTCCTGGCCTTTGCCCAGAATATGTATGGCAGTGACTATACTTCGGTCAACTACGCAACCGTATATCCTCTTTCCATGTTCATGAGGGTCCTGGTGGCGCAGGTCCTTGTCCTGATAGCGATGGCTTAACTATGTTCGACCTTCTTTATCCGGCAGAACCGGCACCCGTTTATCCCCGTCCGTCGGCAGAGCATCCCGGCCGTCTGATACTTCCTCCGGGAGAGCTGCTCCCGCTGATAAACGAAAACGGAATCGTCTACGGACAGGCTCCCCGCATGTGGTGCCATGGCGGCAGCCATGCGCTTCATCCGGTAGTGCACCTTCACCTTATAGACAGGCAGGGCAATATTTTCCTCCAGAAACGCTCCTTGAAAAAAAGGATATGCCCCGGCATGTGGGACTCCTCCGTCGGAGGCCACGTGTCCTATGGCGAACAGGTCCTTGAAGCGCTATACAGGGAGGCTGCGGAAGAAATCGGCCTCACGGCATTCAATCCCTCCTTCCTTGGGACTTTCCACTGGGAAAGCGAAAGGGAGAACGAATTCGTGATAATGTTCGCGCATGTGGGGCATCCGGAGCTCACATTGAACGAGATTGAGATAGAAGGCGGAAAGTGGTGGGCGACGGAAGAGATAGACGGCGCTATCGGCAAGGGTATCCTTACCCCCGATTTCGAAGCTGAATATGCTGCCGTAAAGGGGCCTCTCCTGGCCCTACTCTGACCTTCCCCAGGTTTCGTCAACGGCGAGGCGCACCTCTGTTGTGTCGATGCCCATTATCCCCTGATACGGGCGGCAGTGACTTCCCGCGCAGATATCGAAACTGCGGTGAACCTCTTCCTTTGCCGGAAGATGGCAGGCGTCCGTAGTGTCCAGCCATGTGACCAGGGACGGCGTTCCCGAAATGCCCGGAACCGACGCGGCCGCATGTTCGGCCTTCCTGTCCGCAATGGCCTTCATCGCCCACCTGCGTATCTCTATTGCCGATTTCTCCAGTTCGTCAACGGACTTCCCCCCTGCAGAAAGCGCCCCCACCAGGTAGTCTTCCAGGCCGATTATGTTCACCGCCTGTACCTTCCCGGCTTCGATTACGAATTTGAGTGCTCCGGCATACCTGAACTCGCTTTCGCCGTAAATTATAAAGGAAGGTTCGGCAAAAAGGGTGGAGATTGTGGGCGCCTCGAAAAGGAGTTCGTCGTAGAGAACGCCGTTGTAGTCGATCTTGCCTTCGCGGTATGATACCTTCTGCGGGCCGGCACCGTCGGAAATGATCTCAAATGCTATTTCCCTTTCATGTGCGATGCCAACCTCTATTCGCGGCTGGGTGCGTACAAGACGCCAGAGAATTCGTTTTTCGTCAGCCTCGGAGAGGGAGACATCGGCATAGATTCCTTCCATGACCTGGGCGTTGAGGCGGGGGAAATCCTTCTCCTGGGGGACTACCGCAAAGCCGGCCATTTCGGCTGCACCGGGACTTATGGCGAAATTGTCCTCGCCGCTTTTGAAGTAGCAGCTTGGACGGGCCTCGCTCCTAAGAATCACGATAGCCCTGTATTCGCCCTCCGATGTATAAGCGAAGGCATTGAAACGGGGCTCTGTCTCCTCTGCGAACAGGCTTGTGCAGTCCAGGAGCCTGTAGAACAGCTTTGCCATGGACTTGGACGTCGTTGCCCGCAGCATGAATATCCCCCTGTTGAACTTCTTGTAGTGGAAAAGCTGCGCATCCCTCACGGATGTCAGGAATTCAATCTCCGCGGCCATGCCCTCCGGCACTTTCCCTCCTTCTGCCGATATCCCCCTCAGAAGCCTGTCGGCGGCTCTTTCGAGTGGCATATAGCCTTTGGGACAGGCCTGGAAGTGGGCGTGGCCCGGTACCGACGTGCCGCTGTGTACGCTGTTGTAGAAGACGATGTATCCTTCCAGCTGGGATGCCAGGTCCAGCATGTCCGGGAAGCGGTGCCAGATAGTCTGCGGCGTATGGATGTCGCGGGTAATTACCAGATGGTTGGGGAAGATGGGAGCGCGGTTGACAAGGATATTGTACTTACGGCCCTTTCGGCCCTCGAAAGGAAGGGCGTGCTGGTGCTCCATGTAGTTCTCCTCGCACAGTGGACACCCATGGTCGAAGACCGGAAGCCGTCCGGGGTTTGACTGAATGGTGACAAGGAGCCCGCCTATAGGCATTTGGCGTGTTGGGGCGGTCTTCAGGGCGCGGTACTTGGCAGCAACCTGCGGCCACACCGACAACTGGTCATGTACAAACTTATCGATATCCTTTGCCATACCCTGCAAAGATAGTTATTTTCCAATTGCCCACGACGCCGTGGGTGTCAAAAATGGCCGTTTTTGTGTCCGCAGCCGTCATCCCTGCCGCCGGGGGCGTCAAAAAAGGCCGTTTTTGTGTCCGTAGCCGTCATCGCCGACGCCGGGGGTGTCAAAAATGGCCGAAAATGTCGCCGCCGACGTTTTTTTGATTATATTTGCAATGATATGGCTACAATCGGCATCTTTGATTCCGGAAGCGGAGGTCTTTCTGTGTACAGGGAACTTGTAAAGGTTCTCCCGAAGGAAAGATATGTCTATTTTTCCGACAACGCCCACTGCCCCTACGGAGAAAAGACCGCGGAGTATATCCAGGACCGTGCCCGCGCCATCACGGACATCCTTCTTGGCATGGGGGCCGATATAATAGTGGTAGCCTGTAACACCGCAACAGCAGCGGCCATAGCGACCCTGAGGGCGGAGTATCCGGAGGTGCCTTTCATCGGCATGGAGCCGGCCGTGAAGCCTGCGGCGCTGGGCACGAAGAGCGGAGTCATAGGGGTCCTTGCCACCGCCGGAACGCTCAAGGGCTCCAAATATCTCAAGACCAGGGGCCTGTACGAAGACGACGTGAAGATTGTGGAGCACGTGGGCCAGGGCTTTGTGGAACTCGTCGAGGGCGGAATCCTTGACGGGCCCAAGGCCGAATCGGTCGTGCGCGCATCCCTCCAGCCGCTTCTTGATGCGGGTGCCGATACCATAGTCCTCGGCTGCACCCATTATCCTTTCCTCCGTCCGGTTATAGAGAAACTGGCCGGTGCGGGAGTCAAGGTGATTGACCCGGCTCCTGCAGTTGCCCGCCAGACGGTACGTGTACTCCAGGAAAGGGGCATAGAAACCGGTCAAGGGCCGTTTTCCGTCGATTTGTATTTTTCCGGAGAGCCGGACAGCCTCCAGCGCATATTCGCACTTGTATGAAACGAGTCTTCACATTATTTGCAGTCATCTGCCTTGCCGCCTGTGCGTCAAAGGCACAGGAAACAGCCGGAGAAGTCATCCCCGGTATCGAAGTCCTCGAGAGTTACGGCTTTGAAGAGCTCCAGGGCAAAAGGGTGGGTCTTGTGACCAACCCCAGCGGAGTGGACCGCAAGCTCCGCTCCACCATAGACATCCTCTTCGAAGCGCCCGAGGTGAACCTCGTAGCCCTCTTCGGCCCGGAGCACGGCGTCCGCGGTGATGCCTATGCGGGAGACAAGGTGGAAGGCGGCAAAGACCCCAAGACCGGTCTTCCGGTATATTCCCTCTACGGCGCAACGCGTGAACCTACGCAGGAAATGCTCCGCGGCATCGACGTCATGGTCTATGACATCCAGGATGTGGGCACCCGCTGCTATACCTTCATTTCCACGCTCGGCCTCGTCATGCGCGCCTGCGCCAAGGCCGATGTGGAAGTCCTCGTCCTGGACCGTCCCAATCCGCTTGGCGGTCTCAAGGTGGAGGGTCCTATTGTAGAAGACGGATTCCACTCCTTCGTGAGTGAGTTCAAGATTCCCTTTGTCTACGGCCTCACCGTGGGCGAACTTGCCGGACTCATCAATGAAGAAGGCCTCAACTGCGGCCAGACCGGAACCGAAAAGCACCTGAAATGCCGCCTGAACGTCATTCCCATGCGCGGCTGGCACAGGAACATGCTTTACGAAGACACGCGCCTTCCCTGGGTGCTTCCTTCCCCCAACATCCCTTCCGTTCATTCGGCCATCTGCTATCCTGCCTGCGGAATCGGCGGGGAATTCGGCCACCTGAATATCGGGGTGGGGTACACCATCCCTTTCCAGACCTTCGCCGCCGAATGGATCGATGCCGATGCCCTCAAGGCCCGCCTGGACAGTTACAACATCCCCGGTACGGCATTCCGTACTATCCACTATAAGCCCCTCTCCGGCGCCCTTGCCGGCAAACTGGTCCACGGCGTAGAATTCTTCTTCACGGACTTCGCCGCCGCCACCGTAACGCTTACCCAGTTCTACGTGCTCCAGGCCGTTCAGGAACTGTATCCTGACCACAATCCCTTCCCCATGAAGAAAACGCGCATGCTCGACATAGTCTGTGGCACGGATTATGTGAGAAAGGCATTTGAAAAGCGTTTGAAAGTTGAAGATATCGTTGATTTTTGGAACAAGGATGCCAGGGATTTTAAAACGCTTTCACAAAAGTATTACTTATATCGTTAAACATTAAAATTAAGATGCTATGAGAAAGTTTATGACAATCGCCGCTTCAGTGTTAGTGGGATTCTCCATGCTCACGGCACCTGATATGCTGGCGCAGACCAGAAACAGCAGTGGCACTGCCACCCGCAGCAGCAGTTCTACCCGCTCTACTTCGGGTACAACGGCCACCCGCTCTTCCTCTTCCGGCTCCTCCACAAGGTCCTCAAGTTCCGTGTCATCTTCTTCTACAAGGTCCAGCTCAAGTGCCAGCCCTTCCAGAAGTTCATCGGTATCCACCCAGGACACCCGCAGGAGTTCTTCTTCCACAAGCGCCACCCGTTCATCGAGCAGCAGCGCTACCCGCTCTTCCAGCAGCAGCTCAAGCGCCACCCGCTCCAGCAGTTCTTCAAACAGTTCCTCCAGCGCAGTGCGTTCCAGCTCCTCATCGTCCGGTTCCGCTACCCGCTCGTCAAGCAGTTCAAGCGCCGTTCGCTCAAGTAGCTCAAGCGCAGTACGCTCCAGCAGCTCCTCCGGCAGCGCAACCCGCTCCTCCAGCAGCAGCTCTTCCAGCGCAGTGCGCTCCAGCAGCAGCTCGTCCAGCGCTACACGCACCAGTGCAGCCGCCACCCGTTCCACCAACGTTACCAGGGCCGGTCTTGCATCCGAGGCTGCTACAAAGAGCGTATCCCAGCCCAAGGGAGACGCATACCGTGACGACGGCTACAACTACCGTTATACCAACGACTACCGCGTAGACGAGCGCCACGACATGCAGCGCATCGCTCCCCGCTACCGTGATCCCATGCCGTGGGACAGGCCCGGATACTTCTGGGGTGACAGGCCTCACTACTACGGATACCGTATCCACAGCATACCTCCCAGCTGGCGTCACATCAGCCATTGGGGCATCGACTACTACTTCTACAATGGCGTTTACTATCGTCCTTACGGAGGCGCATATGTAATCTGCCGTCCTCCTTTCGGAACTCCTCTCGAGAGGGCTATCGACAGGGCAGTCTGCAGGGCTATCACCTTTGCATATTACTGCGATACTTACCGCACCTACAATGCCGTATTTGACTACTACAACACCATTGCACGCCAGAACCTTATCATTGCACAGCAGAACGCCCGCCGCGTTGCCAGCATGACAAACTACGCTCTCAACAGCTCCCGTGCCCTTACCGCATATGAGCTTGCCAACAAGCTTGGTCTTGTACAGAGCTACGCATACGCAGGGTCAGACTACTTCTACCAGGACGGCGTCTTCTACACAGTGAGCTCTTCCGGTGCTTATTCTACCATCGTTCCTCCTGCAGGAGCGCTCGTAACCTCACTCCCTGATGACTATGAGGTCATCGTCATGAACGGAATCGAGTACTTCCTGGTAGACAACACCGTATATCGCACCACTGTATTTGACAGCCAGCCTTACCTGGAGGTTCTCGGCCAGATGTACGGCTCCCTTTACGGACAGTACAACATCTACAGATAAAATCTGGATACAATAATGATGGCGGTCGGCACAAAAGCCGGCCGCCATTTTTTTTGTAACGTCGGCAATGACGGCTACGGCCACAAAATCGGGCATTTTTGATACCTTCGGCGTAGGGGAGCACACGACTTCACCTACGTGAGCATCTTCTGGCTTGGTGCGGCAATCATCTCCTTCCTCCTCCCCGTCCTGAACTGGAAACGAAAGAAGCAGGAGATTAAATCCTGCCCGCTCCGGATACACGCAAACCACCGTTTTAGCTCACCAGAGGCCGAAAACGGTGGTTTGCCTATGTTTAAACTGCGCCAAATGTCGTTTCCTGATTTTGGTTGACTCGGGTTTGTAGATTATTACTGGTAAAAGTTGACTATTCGTTGTTATCCCTAAGATGGG
>OCVV011277040.1_pt1 | contig 56543 bp, 44 predicted proteins | sample 1539721 | NCBI WGS metagenome assembly OCVV01 (sample SAMN02144230, study PRJEB22623) | gut metagenome | biome: sheep rumen | host: Ovis aries | place: New Zealand
ATAAGGACACAGAAGATCAATCTGTTTTAGCAGAAAATGATAATTCTATAGAAGATCAATCTAGTCAAGAAAACTTTACTAAAGCAGATGACAAAGATGAGGACGAAGAAGAAGAATCTAAAGACGCAGATGCTGAAGAAGAAGATTCTGAAGATGATGAAGATAAGAAAAAATCTTATGCTTTATTAGAGTCTGAATTAGCAGAAACTAAAGCAGCTTACACAGACCTTGAACAAAAATATCAAGTTCTTGTTGAGTTTAAAAAACAAATCGATGATGAAAAGAAAGATGCTTTAATCAATAGTTTCTATATGTTGTCTGACGAAGATAAGGCAGATGTTATCGAGAATAAATCAAATTATTCATTAGACGAAATCGAATCTAAACTTTCTGTTATTTGCGTAAGAAAGAAAGTAAATTTTGATTTAGAGGACACTTCTAAAGAAGAAGAAGAAGAAGAAGAAGTAGACAAAGACGTTATGACTTACACAGTAAATGATAACGAAGGTAGTTCTACACCAGCGTGGATCGCTGCACTAAAGAATACTAGAGATAGTAGAAAATAATATTAAGGAGGAAAGACAATGGCAAAAATTGAAAGAATTGGTTACGGACAAGTTGAACCAAATCATTTATCAGCTCAAAGAACTGCACAAATCTATGCTCAATTACCATGCGGAGACGATTTTGTTGAAGCTATTGACGGTGTATTAGAAAATGGTCAATTCGTAAAATATGATTATGCTAATAAAGCAGTCAATTTAACTGGTAAAGGTGAATGGATGTTAGTTTTCAATGAAATCAAATTATATGATGACAGAAAACAAATGTACAGAGACTTCGCAATGAAAAAAGAAGAATGCGTAAATGGTGAAATCGTACCAAGAGTATTTAAAACTAATATAGGAGATATTTATACCACTAACATGGTTGATAGCACAAAAGAATATGTTGAAGGAGCTTTACTAAAAGTTGGAGATGACGGAATCTTAACTACAGGTGGAAGCTTAGATGACGACGACATGTGTTGGGAAGTTGCTATGGTTTATACTTTAGCAGATGGACAACCAGCTATCAAAATCATGAGGGTTAAATAATTGAGAGGAGGAAATAAGAATGGCATTAAATAAAAGTGAATTAGTAAAATTAGCTAAAACAGTTGCTAGCGCAAATCCTACTTCTCAAGTTGCTTATTCATTTGGAGAAGAAAAATTCAGTTATGCAGATTTAAATGAAACTTTAAGAACTGAATTAAGAGAATTAGCTGGTACATATAGCTTATACAGAGAAAATAAAAACACAATCTTCAGTATAATTGAAGAAACAATCGATGATGTATTACCTAAAAAAGTTATGGAACAATACGCATCATTCGCTGAAATCAAAACTTATGCTCAAGGTGACAAACCTGTTTTCACTCAAAGAATTACTGCAAGTGCTAAAAGAAGAGCTAAAAGATTTGTTACTAAAGTTGGTTTAGCAGGTATTTATGAAGTATTCAAATTAGATGGAAAAACATTAGAAGTACCTACTGAAGCATTCGGTGGAGCAGCTCAAATCGGATTCGAAGAATTCTTAGATGGTAGAGTTGATTTCGCAGACGTATTAGACGTTATTATGGAAGGTTTAGATGAAGCTATCTACATTGAAATCGAAAAAGCATTAAGAGCAACAATCGATAGTTTACAAGATACTAATAAAGCATCTGAAAATGGATTCAATGAAACTGCAATGGATAACTTAATTGCTATCGCAGACTCATATGGAAAATCTACAATTTATTGTACTTATGAATTTGCTGCAACTATGGTTCCTGCCCAAGGATGGGTTTCTGATGATATGAGAAACCAAAAATGGAATAATGGATATTTAGCAAACTACAAAGGACATAACGTAATCGTATTAGATCAATCATTCGTTGATGAAACTAACACTAAAAAAGTTATTGACCCATCTTATGCTTATATCATTCCAGTAGGAGCAGATAAACCTGTTAAAATTGCTTTTGAAGGAAATACTATTGTTGATGAATATGTTAACAAAGATCGTTCAAGAGAAGTTCAAGTTTACAAAAAATTAGGTGTTGCTACTTTAGTTACTAACAACATTTGTGTTTACGTAAATGAAGCTTTAACACCATCAATCTAATTTTAAATTAGGAAGATAGAAATTAGGGAGAAGACTATGATATATAAGGAAGACTATATCAATTAAAGGTCTTCTCCCGTTTTTTTAGTATATAGGAGAGAAAAGGAGAGAAAATATGTTAGAAGATAAAACTGTAATAACAGTATCAAACAGAGATAATGGAAGCGTTGGATATACAATCCCAGATTTAGGAAACTTACACAGAACTTTCCAACCTGGAGAAGCTAAAGAAGTTACTATGGGAGAATTAAGAAAGCTATCTTATTTACCTGGCGGACTTAGCATATTAAAGAATTTATTAATTATAGATAACAAAGAAGCAGTAGAAGAATTAATAGGTGAAGTTGAACCTGAATATTATTATACTGAAGAAGACATTAAAAAATTAATTACTGAAGGTTCATTAGAACAATTCGAAGATTGTTTAGATTTTGCACCAAGAGGAACAATTAATTTATTAAAGAAATTATCTGTTGAAATGAAATTAAATGATATGGCAAAGAGAAAAGCATTACTTGCGGCAACAGGATTTAATGTTACAAACGCAATTAACGCAAATGAAGCTAGTGTAGAAGAAGACTCTGATGAGACTGAAACAAAATCAAAGAGAAGAGCTGCATCAATAAAAGATGACAGTGATACAAAAACTAGAAGAACTACTACAAGTAGATACAATGTAGTTAAATAAGAAAATTTCGGAGGTGTATTATGGAAAGAACTACTACACCTTTTTCTATGATCTACGATAGCTTTCTATCAAAGATAACTGATGATATGTATATGGAATTAAATGAGCTAGATACATTCAGAATGTTACAAGAGCTATTAATAACAGCTACACACAAATTTGAATTTCCACGTTTTGATATTACTGATTTTGAGGAAAGTTATGTAGAAGATGAAGGTACATATTGTGGAGTTGAGAGCGATGATTGCTGCGCTAAAGCACTTATTTATGGCGGCGGTTGCTTTAATAGTGTATTAACTCCAGAAGAAATAAATATCTTATCGACTTATATGATAGTAGAATGGTTAGGACAACAATTAGCTAGTGTTGAAAACACAAGAATGAAATATAGTGGTTCTGATTTTAAATTTACTTCACAAGCTAATCACATGAGTAAGTTATTAAATTTAAAAAGTGATTATGAAAGAGAAGGATTCCATTTACAAAGATTATATAAGAGAAGATTAAAAGATGAAAATGGCATTATGCGTTCTACATTCGGATCTATTATGGAGGTTAGTACTCGTGATTTTATCGAATAATATTGAAATAAGTAACGAAGCTATAGCCTATAATTTAAAAAGATTAACAAATCAAATATATAAATTATTACCAAATAGAGAAGAAAATATAGATTGGCAAACTCCATTAAGTACAATAGTAGAAGAGTTTGCGGGAATGAGTCGATTAATGCCAAGACAGCAAGAAAATATATTTCCGCTATTATGTAAACTTGAAGGTTTGCATAGTCTAACAGGAGAAGATGATTTCTTTCAATATAGAAGAACTATATTTGAATGTCTTAATCTAATACAAGTCTTAAAAGATAGTATAGAGGGGGAATAAGGTATGAGTTTAGAAACAATGAAAGAAAGAATTAATTACAACGGCGGAAAAGAACAAGAGTCTAGAATGAATGTAGATAAACTACGTACATTAAAAAAGGCTCTTTTATATTCTTACCAAGCAGCAACCGCACGATTAACTGATGGTAGAGAATTTAGATGTTTAATAAATCCTGATAAATTAAAAACAAGATATGATGAGAAAATCATTTCTATTCCATTTTTTGATATACAGCTTAATCCTGAGCTTAAGGAAAGTACAAAATTTCAAAAAACTTCAAAAGGTGAAGAAGAAATTGGTATGAAGCCTGGAGATGTATTTACATGGAAAGAAAATAATACTGATTGGTTAGTATACTTAAGAAGGTATGAAGAAACAGCTTATTTTAGGGCGGAAATCAGAAAATGTGATTACGAAATTGAGGTTAATGATAAAAAATATAAAGTATATATTGGTGGTCCAGACGAATCAGCTATTATTTGGAATAAAGTAAAAAAGATTGAGTGGAATGATTTAAATTATTCTCTTACAATGTATATAACAAAAGATAAAAATACAGAAGCTTTCTTCCATAGGTTTACAAAAGTTGAAATAAATAAGAGACCTTGGGAAGTCCAAGCTGTTGACTCAATTAGTCAAGATGGTATTATTATAGTAGCCTTAAAAGAAACTTATGAGAATAGTGTTGAAAAGGCAGTTGAAAAAGAAAAAGTTGATACATATGTTGATTTAACTCAACCATATATAAAAGGACCTGGTACTGTTTACCCATATGATGTAGTTACATACTATATCAAGAATGCGGCAGGTGGCGAATTTGTTGCCGAAGGTTCAGGTTTTGAAATTGCATTTCAAGATGCAGAAAGTATTAAATTAGGTATTGTTACTGGAAAAAGTGGTTCATTTACATTAAAATATAAAATTCAAGACAAGGAAGATATTGTATTACCAATTACAATAGGTTCTTTATAGAAATAAAAGGAGTGTATAAAAATGAAAAGGAATGTATATACAAATAAATTTGATTCTTCATTTTTATCTTTTGAAAAAGATATAGAAACTATATTAAGGAAACTTTTTATAGAAAGCCATCCTTATAGTGATATATTAAAAAGATTATTAGTTATAAATACTAAAGACTGTTTAGATAATGAAGATAGTCCCGCAATAAAAGAAAAATTAGAAGGTATGACATTAGCAAAACTAAGACAGGAAGGTTATATAAAGCTTGAACCAAAGATTGCTATGCCAGAACATGAAGAGGTAAAAGCATATATTATTATGTCTTGTGATTATTTTACACCTAATGATTCTAATGGTCCTTACTATAGAGATTGTAATATTAATTTTGATATTATTTGTCATTTAGACTATTGGGATTTAGGAAACTATAGAATAAGACCTCTTAAAATAGCTGGGTATATAGATGGTATTTTAAATGAAGCTAAATTATCTGGAATAGGGACTTTTAATTTTTTAGGATGTAATGAGCTAATATTAAATGAAGATCTAGGTGGATACACTTTATCTTATAGAGCAGTACATGGTAATGATGATAAACTTCCTAGAGAAGAATAATGTTAGATAGCTTATTATTATTATCTGGTAATGACATACCTTTTGTTAAAGCAAATTTAACAATTCATAATCCAACGTTAAAAGAAATAGGCTATGTTGGAGAAGAAAATTTCTTAAATGGTTATCAGTTGCTTAATGTTTCTAAAAACTTCTTACCGGAACAGGACAAAGTTAATTTAGATGTCATAAGCAATTTTGATATATTAATAGCAATACTAAGAGAGCGTAATGCGGTAATGCAAAAAAATAGGAGTTGCGTTTTTATGGTTCTAGCCTTACTATTTCCTTCTTATGCAATATCCTTAGAAAAAGATAGTATTGCATTAAAAAAAGAAGGAACTGAAGAAAAAACATTTATAAATAAAGAAAATTTTGATGAATTTCAAAAAATTCTTAAGCAAATGTTTAATTTTGGATCTGGAGAGCAAGAATCTGATTTTAATCCTAGTGGGCAGTTAGCTAAGAAGATTGCAGAGAGATTAAAAAAACGACATGAAAAATTAGCAAAACTAGATAAAGAGTCTACAAAAGTAGATATTTATAGTAGATATGCATCTATATTGTCTATTGGATTGTGTCAAAATTTGGGAGACATCCTTAATTATACTCCATACCAACTATTCGATCAAATTGAACGATATCATTTAAAACAAGACTATGATATTTATCTTCAGGCAAAAATGGCTGGAGCTAAGGATATAAAGGATCCAGAAGACTGGATGAAAGATGTTCATCTTACGTCTTAAAAACTTTAGAAAAAATTAAAGGAGGATATGTTAATATGAAATTTGGAGTACGTGAAATATGTGACGTAGTATTCAAAGCTAAAGATACAGTTAAAATTGGTAAAACAACTTTCAAAAAAGGTCAACCAGTTTTATATATCGATAGTGCAAAAACTTCTACTGTTGAAGGAGCAGCTACTACTGTATATGCTCAAGGTGGAAAAGGTAATACAAGATTAATCGCTTGGGAAGGTGAAAAAACTTTAACTTTCACTGTTGAAGATGCATTATTATCTCCAATTGGATTCTCAGTATTATCTGGTGCTGGATTATTTAATGGTAAGAACGAAGAAGATAAAGTTCATGTTCATACTACAGCAACAGCTTATTTAGGATCAGACGGAAAAATCGATTTAACTGATGCATTAGGAGCTAATGAAGAAATCGATGAATTAGCACCAATCTTTGCTATGGTAGCAGAAGACGATGGTTCTATTACAGGAGAAATGATTGATGAATTAACAGTAAGCGAAGATGGTAAAAAATTAGAAGGAGCAGATCATGCTGCTACACCAGTATTTGTAGATTTTTATGTAGTTAAAGATGCTGCTAATGTATCTGAATTACAAATTGATGCAGAAAACTTTGCAGGTTCTTATTATGTTGAAGCATCTACATTATTCAGAAAAGAATCTACTGGTATGGATATGCCTGCTGAAATCACTTTACCAAACGTAAAAATTCAATCAAACTTCACATTCTCAATGGCATCTACTGGAGATCCATCAACATTTACATTCACAATGGACGCATTCCCAGGATACACTATGTTTGATAACACTCATAAAGTATTAATGGTAATGCAAATTGTTGATGATAGTTCTGCAGCTGAAAAAGATACAAATACAGTTATGAAACATTTAGCTGGTATCGAAATCGCTGAAAACTTAAATGATTCAGTACCTGCAAATAATGGAGAAGAATCTATCTAATTTATAAAAATTTATGAGGGAGGCTAAATGTCTCCCTCTTTTTTTGATATAGTAGAAAGGAATTGATAAGTATGGATTTAGAACAATATGCTTTAGATTTCTTTAGTATTACTTCTGAAGAAGATTTAATTTTACAAAGAGAAAAAATAATAAAGCAAATTGAGCAATGGTTAGAAGAGAAAGAAAGAATAGATAATGTTATTAAAAATAATTATAATATTTTAAAACATCAAGAACAATTAGGAAGATTTAGTTCTGTAAATGCAAATAAGTATTATGATATTTCTTCTGCAGGATTAAGAAAATTAGTAAATAATTATAATCAACAAAAAAAAGATTTACTTAAATTACAAAATGCAAAAGACTTAGAAGAACATTTAAAAGATGGATATAGAGCCATTCATTATTTTAGGGATATTTTAACAGGGAATGAAATTAATTATAGTATTGCTTATGAAGACTCTGTTGATGGAGGAGAAAAGGAAATTTTTGAAGCTAAATTAAATTTAGAGCAAGTTCTTTCTGCGGTGTCTTTTAACTTTCCAGATGTATTATCAGTAAAAGAAAATACTAAAGTTTCTAATAAAATTAAAATGGTTATTAATGGGACCAATATTAGAAATTTATTAGAAGATCCAGAAATAAAAGAAATAGAAGAAATTTCAAATAAAATTGGAAACAAAGAATTATGGGATTCGATGTTAACAATAAGAGAAGAGAATTTTAGAAAGTATAGTGGAAATATGGGGCAATTATATGAAGCCTATTTTTCTTTATTTAAAGAAGGTATTAATTATGTTGGTCATGCTCCTGGAGAACCTAATACTATTGGGTTAGCTAAATCTGCAATTAATAAAGCAATTAAAGATAGAACTCCTGGATGAAAAGCTGGAGACGTTGGGAATACCCAATTAAAAGCTGTATTAGGAGGCTCTATAGCAAGTTTAATCGCAGCAGGTACAATAGAAAAGACTTTAAAACAATTATTAAAAGCTTTACAAGGGACAACAAAAAATCAAATTAAACAAAGTTTAATTAAATTATTTACAATGGATTTGAGAAAAGCTACCACAACACTAGATAAAGAAGCACAAAAAGCTGCGATTGCTCATATAGAGGAATTATTCAAACGATTTGACACAATTTAAAATTTTTGATATAATATAATAAAGAGAGAAAAGGAGAGATATAAAAATGGCAAAAATTACTTATGCAGGAATGAAATTAAAAATAAATGAAGATGTAAAAACTATTGATATTAATGGAAATTCTATTGAAGTATTACAATATTTACCAGTAGATGATAAATATTCATTAATAAATATAACACTACAAAAAGCTAAAGAAGGTGCTATATATAATCCATTAAAAAAAGATATGTTTTTCCATTTACATTTAATATATATGTATACTAATATATCTTTTACAGATAAGCAAAGAGAAGATGAAAGTAAATTATATGATACATTAGTAAGTAATGGTGTATTAGATAAAGTTATTGAAGTTATTCCTGAAAATGAATTTAATCTTTTATATTCATATTTAAACGACCAAGAGCAAGAAATTTTAAAATTTAGAAATACTGTTGGAGGGGCTTTAACAGAAATTATTCAAAATTTACCTATCCAAGCAGAAGAAATGCAAAAAATAGTAGATAATTTTGACCCTCAAAAATTTCAAAATGTTTTAGATTTTGCTAAAGCGGCTAATGGTGGAAGAGATATTCAATAAAGCAAGGCCAAAATAAGATAATTAAAAACCCTCTAATCTTATATATAGATAAGTAAGAGGGTTTTTTAAATGGAATGAAAAAACTTCAATTCGAGCAAAGGAGGAAAAAGGATATATGGCAAAAATAGATATTGCTAGAATGAAAGTCGGCGTTGACATTGAGGTTAATAAAAGTCAGTTAGACGCTTTACAACGAGATTTTGATTCTTTAGCAGTTACTGCTAAGATGTCTGGGAATGAGTTAAATACTGGGCTTCAACAAGCTGGTCAAACCGCTAGTAAAATTTCTACTATTTTAGATCAAAGTTTTAATAAGAAGCTTAACTCTTTAGATGTTACTAAATTTTCTCAAGAGTTGTCTAAAGCAGGATTAAATATGCAAACTTTAAAAGATAATCTTAGTAAAGCTGGAACATCTGGATCAAAAGCTTTTAACGATTTAACTTCAGAGATTTTAGGTACTAATATTCAATTAAAACAAACTAGTACTTTTTTAGATAAAATGTCCGTTACTATGGCAAACACAATTCGATTTGGAATTTCATCTGCTGTATTTAATAATTTAACTAGTGCTATTTCTAAATCATGGGAGTATACTAAAAAATTAGATAAATCTTTAAACGATATTAGAATTGTATCTGGGCAATCAGCAGATCAAATGGATCGTTTTGCCAAAAGAGCGAATGAAGCTGCAAAAAATTTAGGTTCAACCACTTTAGATTATACTAAAGCAGCTTTAATTTATTATCAACAAGGACTTCCTGAAGGTGAAATTCAAGCAAGAACAGATACAACTATTAAAATGGCTAATGTATTAGGGTCTAGCGCAGAAGAAGTATCTGATTATTTAACAGCTATTTGGAACAACTTTTATGATGGTTCTAAATCATTAGAATATTATGCAGATGTTATTACTAAATTAGGTGCGGCTACCGCATCTAGTGCAGAAGAAATTGCTGGTGGGTTAGAAAAATTCGCAGCTGTAGGTGACACAATTGGTTTAAGTTATGAATATGCAACAGCCGCATTAACAACTATTACCGCACAAACTCGTCAAAGTGAAGATGTTGTTGGTACAGCTTTAAAAACAATATTCTCTCGTATTCAAGGATTAAGCCTTGGAGAAACTCTTGATGATGGAACTAATTTAAACAAGTATTCTGAAGCGTTAGCAAGAGTAGGTATTTCTATTAAAGATCAAGATGGAAATTTAAGAGATATGGATTCCATCTTAGATGATTTAGGTGCAAAATGGCAAACATTAAATAAAGACCAACAAGTTGGTTTAGCTCAAACTGTAGCTGGTGTAAGACAATATAACCAGTTGGTTGCATTAATGGATAATTGGGATTTCATGGCAGAAAATCTAGAAACAGCAGCTAACGCACAAGGTGAATTAAATGCTGAAAATGAAATATATTTAGAAAGTACAGAAGCTCATTTAAAAACATTACAAGCCTCTTGAGAAGGCTTATATCAAACAATGTTTGACACCAATGAAATTAATCCATTGATCGATGGATTTTCTGAAATAATAGAAGGAATTAATGGTGTTGCACAATCTTTTGGTGGCGGTACAAAATCTCTAGCAGGTTTTGGAGCGATGTTTGTAAATGTGTTCCAAAAACAAATAGATAAATCTTTAACGCGTTTTATTGCCAATTCGAATGCAGCTAAAGAAAATTTAGCTTATTTCAAAACAATGTCTGAAACTGTATCAGCAGGAGCTGATATGAATGCATCAACACCAACAGAAAAAGCGAGTGCAGAAGCAGCTAGCAGACAAGTTGAAAATGCAGAAAGATTAATGGCGGTATATGATAAAATAGATGAAGCAGATGCACATAGACTTATTTCTTTAACAAAAGAAACTGCAGAGCTAGAACGTCAAGCTATTTTAATGGAAGAAAACTCAAGAGAACAAATTAATCAAAGCGTAAATAATTTATCAGGAATTGTTTCTGAAGATGAAAGTATTGAGTTAGAAAGTGTAAAAGGGAATTATGAAGAATTAAATGCTCTTTTAGGGGAAATGGTTGAAAACCATCAAATTTCTGTAGAAGAAATTGAGATGGAAACAACCGCTTTAGAAGGGTTATTGAATGATTATAACGAAGAAAAAAGTACTTTAGAAGATATAAATGATATTAAACAAAGAATAAATAAAATTATGAGTAGGTCTAACTCTTCTTTAGTTAACGATTTAAAGAAAGAAAAAGACCAACTAAAAACAGGAAAATTAACTGCGGATCAAAAACAAAGAATTCTTACTTTAGCAAAACAAATTTCTAAAGAAGAAAATAAGGTTACTGACCAAGTCAAGAAAACTGCAAAAGAAGTTGAAAACGAAAATAAAAATAGAAAAAAATCTGCAGATTTACAAGACCAAGTAAAGAATAATAATCAACAAATAGATAAAGCTTTACAGCCTGCGGAGAAAGCCGCTCCACTTATTGGAACAGTAAATGGATTAACTGCATCTGTGTCAGCTTTAACAACTGCATGGGCAGGATTAAATTCAATCACTTCAATTTGGAGTGATTATGCTAATGGAGACATTTCTGTTGGCGAAGCAATAATGCAAACCTTAACAAGTATTACAATGGTGTTACCAGGAGCAATAAGTGCATTTAAAACTTTAAAAGGTATGCAAGATTCTTATGCCGCATCTAAAGCTGCAAGTATAGCAGCAGCAAAAGAAGAAGCTGCAGTAATAGTAGAAAATACTGCAGCTCAAGAAGCTTCTGCAGTAGCCACAGCAGCTTCAACAGAAGCAGAAATAGCAGATACTGCAGCTACTACTGCATCAACTGTTGCGGAAACAGCCGATATCGCCGCTTCAACTGCAGGTGCAGCAGCAGAAGGAGCAGATGCAACAGCTACTACTGCAGATACTGTAGCCAAAGGTGCAAATGCTGTAGCAACTGGAATAGCAACAGCCGCACAAGCAGCTTTTAATGCTGTATGTATGGCAAATCCTATTGTATTATTAATAGGAGCTTTAACATTAGCTGTTGGAGCTTTTGCTATATTTAGTGCAGCATCTGAAAAAGCTAAAGAAGCTCGTGTGGAAGATGCCGAAGAAGCTTATAAAGAAGCTGTGGCAACAAGAGAAGAAGCTCAAGCGAAAAAAGAAAGTGCAGATGCTTTTTTAGATTTATATAAACAATATCAAGCAGGTACGAAATCAAAAAATGATTTAGCAAAAGCTACTGATAGTTTAACTAAATTATTGAATAAAGAAGATATAGAAATTGCAAAATTAACAGGGAATTATGATAATTTAATAGAAAAACTTAAAGCAGCTCGAAAAGAAGCCTTACAAGGTGAAATAAAAGGTTTTGAAAATGAAAAAGCTGCAGCAGAAGAGAAGATATTAAGTAAAGGTTACAAATCTAAACCTTCATCATCAAAAGATGGTTATTTATATGTTAGTGGATCAGGAAATCATGGATTGTCTTATGACGATGAATTTGATGATAAAGATTTTTCTCAATGGTTAATGGATAAAGGTCATTATGATTTTGTCGAACAGGATGAAGATGGTAATTATTATCAAGGTATAAGAACCAAAGAAAATGCTGAATCTATGGCACAATTAGCAGAGTATTGGGAGGAATATGTAAAAGCATCTAATGATAAAGATAGTAAATATTATGTTAGTGCAAAAGAAAAAGCAGATTCTGAAATGTATCAAAACTATAAAAAATTTATTAATTCTTATTCAGGTGATTTAGAAGATTATGAAAAAGCCAAAGGAGAGTTAAGTAAAAGGCAAGCGGAACAAGAAGTCTATAATACTGATTTTTCTAAAATAACAAAAGCTGAAGATTATGCCGCTAAAAGAGATGAATTAAGAGGAAAATTAAAAAAATCTGGAGCTGCAGAAGGATTGAGCGATGCAGAAATAAATAATGAAATAGATGAATATGCTTCTCAATTTAATGATGATTTAGACGATATTATTCAAAAAACAAACACGGTTAAAAATGCTTATGAACATTTTAAAGATAAAATTACAGATTCTGATTTAAAAGACAATTTGATGGGATTATCTTTAAACCAAGTAGCTGGGTTAACAGTTGAAAACGCAGATAAAATAAAAGCTGAATATGATGCTCTAAAAGAAAAAGGTTATTCATCCGCAGAAGCAATACAAGAGCTTGGAGAAAAATATAAAATATTAGGAGCTCAAGTTGATTCTATTGTTGGAAGAATGGGCGAAGATAACCTTAAAAGTATGGGGCTTGAAGCTCAAGATTTAAAAGATTATTCAAAATATTTAATAGACGTCGCAGATGAAACAGAAGGCTTAGCTGATAGTCTTGAAGATCAAGATGAAGCTGCTGTAGCTGTGGCTAAATCTATTATGAGAATGAATAATGGCATTGAAACTTTAAATGATAATCAAGAAGAATGGATAGATGTTTTAAAACATAGTGCAAAAGAAAGTGAAGAATACTTTGAAGCCTTAACAGATATGAGAGATGCTTTTGGCGATTTATTAGATTTAACTAAAGAGCAAGAAAAATATCTAGATGGGGAATTCTTTGCAGAAAATGCAGATTTAATTAAACGAGCTGCTGAAGGCGATGCTGAGGCAATTGATTCTTTAAGAATGGCTGCCACAGAAGAAATTTTAGTAAAAATAGGCATTGAAAATAACATTGATGAAGCAAGCATGTCTTCATTTAAAACTATGTTAGCAGCATTACAAAATCAAATTCCTGATATCGTAGTTGGGACTACTATTGACATAGATAAGATGTCTGAGTCTGAAGCTGCCTTTATGAATGCTTGTCAAAATTTAATTGATACAGCAGGATTAACAAGTCAACAAGTTAAAGATTTATTTGGAGCAATGGGATTCGAAGTTAAAATGACTGAGGATTCTGAAAATGTTAAGTATGTTCATCCAAGAACAATAACAAAAACTGAAGTAACAGGATATACAAGTGGTACTGCAGAAGGTCCAGATGGAAAACCTAGAAAATGGTCTTACCCTATTTTAGCTACTACTACAGATACAGTAGATGAAGAAGTTGCTGAGGGAACTGTAGGAGCAATTGCGGTTAGTACTGATGGATCCGCGCCAAAAATTCAATCTGTAACTAAAAAAGGAACAGGTTCATTTAATAATTATTCTTCAAAGAATAAAGGTGGCGCAAGTTCGCCAGGAAAAGGTAGTAGCGGTGGAGGAAGTAAGTCAGAGCCTAATAAAAAAGACCCTAACGAAGATAAAGTTGATAGATACGAAAAAGTAAATGTTCAACTAGAACGCTTATCTGCTAAATTATCTAAAATTCAAAGTCAAGAGAGTAAATTTATAGGACAAAAACTTTTAGATAATTTAAACAAACAAATTAATTTATTAAATAAACAAATAGATAAAACGAATGAAAAATTAAGTATTGCTAGAGGAGAGCAAGCTGAACTTCAAGCAACTTTAGGTAAATTTGGAATTGGTTTTGATGCTGATGGAGTTATGACTAATTATGCTCAAGTTTTTGCGCAACAACAAGCCGCATTAAATGCTGTATATAATACATATAATGGTATGTCCGCAGATGCACAAAAAGGATATGAAGCTACTGTTGAAGCAGCAGAAAAAAAATGAGCAGAGTTTAAAGAAGCGGTTCAATCATACGATCAGTTAATTGGAAGTACTATTCCAGGATTAGAAAAAGATATTCAAGATGCTATGGATAAACAAATAGAATTAAAAATTAAAGAGTTTGATATGGAAATTGAATTATCTTTAGATATAAAAGCTGCACAAGATAAATGGAATGAATTTAGAAAAAATATCATTAAAGGATTAAAAGATGATGATATTTTAGGAAATGCATTAGAAAATTTAGAAAGATTTGCAGATTATTATAATGAAGCTGGAAATGGTATAGTTCAAAAAGAAGCTAATTATTTAACTGATTTAATGAAACAAATTGATCAGTATAATGAAACTGGTTGATCTGATTGATATGGTAATGATGAAGCTTCTATGATGGAGCATTTACGTCAATATTATGAACAAACTTTTGATGATTTACAAAATGTAAAAGATTTAATAGATGAAATCCATGATGCTATAAATGAAACTTTAGAAGATGTAGCAGATCAAATGGATGAACAAATGGAATACTATGAAACTATTTCAGACATATTAGAACATGATATGAAAATGGTTGAATTAGTATATGGAGAAGATGCTTTTGATAGATTAGAATTATATTATCAAGAACAAGAAGATAATTATAATCGTCAATTAGAATTCCAAAGAATGCAAGTAGATTTCTGAAGACAACAAATGGATACTTTAGAAGAAGGTTCTGAGGAATGAGAAACTGCAAAAGAAAATTGATTAAATGCAGTTAAAGAATGGCAAGGAACTGTAGAAGAAGCTATTGAAAATCTTGAAGATGAATATTTAAATACTATAAATAAAATATTCAAAAGTCTAAATGACCAAGTTACAGGTGGTTTAGGTTTAGGTTATGTTGAAGCTCAATGAGATTTAATTAATAAACATGCAGACGAATATTTAGATACTATAAATGCAACTTATGGAATACAACAATTACAAAATAAATATTTAGATGCTATGAATAATACTGATAATGTTGGTTATCAAAGAAAATTAAATGATTTAATGAAGGCGGAAGTTGCTGATTTAAAAACTAGAGATCGATTAACTCAATATGATTTAGATAGAGCAGAATTAAAATATCAAATTGCTTTAAAACAAATTGCATTACAAGAGGCTCAACAAAATAAATCAACAATGAGATTAAGAAGAGACAGTCAAGGTAATTATACATATCAATATGTTTCAGATGATGATCAAGTTCAAAAGGCGCAAGAAGAAATTTCTAATTTATATAATGAATTATATAATTTAGATGTTGATAGATTTAGAGAAAACCTTGATAATTATTATGAATTATGGACAGAATTCCAAGAAAAAATGAAAGAAACTAGTGCCATAAAAGATGAGCAAAAACAACAAGAAATGCAATTATTATTAGTACAACAATATGGTGATTTAATAAATGGTGTTGTGGCACAAAATGAACAAATTAAACAAAATTTACAGGAAGCTACTTTCTTAGAATTAGAAGATTTATATGGCAAAGAATCTGAAATGGTTCAACAATTCTTGGAAAATCAAGATGATGCAATGAGTTTATTAGTAGATGGTTGGTCATCAGCTTTACAAGAAATGGCAAATCAAGTTTATGCAGATGGTGGATTTGAACCTACTTATGAACAAGCTTTAGCAGATATTAAAGATGCAACTGATGATTACCAAGTGAGTTTAGGTGAACTTAAAGAGGCTGCAAAAACTACTTTTGATACAATAGGTACAGAAGTAGATGAAGTTCAAAAACAAGTAGAAGAATTAACTAAAGATACAAACACTTTAAAAACTACTTATGAACAAGCAGTAACAGATATTGCAAATGTTTATAAAGAAGTTCAAACATTAAATAACTATTATGAACAACAAGCTACTGCAATAGATAAAGCTAGAGAAGCCTATGAGAAATATATTCAAAAAATGCGTGAAGCACAAGCAGCTGCAAATAATAACACTGGTGGAGGTGGAAGCGGTGGGACTTCTAATCCTTCAGGCGGAAGTACTGGATCAGGTGGATCTAGAGGCGGAGGAGCCGCAGCAAATCCAAATAGAATGCCTTCAGTAGGACAAACAGTTACTTATACTGGCGGGTATTATTATGGAGATTCTTATGGAGGAAGTGGAAGAGGTAGTCGTGGACCAGGTAAACAAGTTACAGTTACTATTGTTAAAAACGATGGAAGACCTTACCCAATTCATGTTCAATCTTCAGACTCAGCTTATGGATGGTTAAAGAAAGAACAGTTAGCTGGATATGATACTGGTGGATATACAGGAGCTTGAGGTGTAGATGGAAAACTTGCAATGCTTCATGAAAAAGAATTAGTATTAAATAAACAAGATACTGAAAATTTATTAAATTCGGTTGAAATTATGAGAAATGTTACAAATTCATTAGGAAGCTCAATATTAAAATCTATGAGTGAATTAACTTCTAATGGATTAAATATTGGTAATGGAGGAGAAATTATTGAACAACAAGTTCATATTGATGCTCAATTCCCTAATGTAAAAGATTCTCGTGAAATTGAAAATGCTCTTAACAATTTAGTTAATGCAGCAGCACAAAGAGTAAATAAAAGGTAGTTAAAAACTACCTTTTTTTATTTGGGTTAAAATATTTAAACGATATTATAAGTTTTTGATATACTATTAAGGAAGAGATAAAAGGAGATGTGATTATGAGCAGTTTAGAAAACACTTTTTTGGATTCATTTGAAATTATTGCAAATAATAAAGTTCAAGAAGCCGGATTAAATAAAACTGTTCAAGCCACAATAATTAAGATGACTGATGCGGCATCCGCACAGTATATGGTTAAATATCAAGATAGCAGATTTAATGCTTTTAGTTTAAATAAAAATAAAGAATATAAGAAAGGACAAAATGTTCTTATCTTAATGCCTGACAATGATACTGAAAAAAATAAAATTATTATTGGGGCAGTAGAAAAAGAAATTGAAATTAAAACTGCTATTGAAAATTCTCAAAGATATGAAATTATAGGAACAAATTGTGTAAACAGTTTAGATAATATATTTGAATTATGTTCTTATACTTCTGATGGAGATATTCAAATTTTGTATGATAAAGAGAATTTAATTAACTTAATTAATCTTAATACAAGAGATGTTCAAGAATATATACAACAAAGTAGTATATTATATGTTGGCGCAGATTTTAGAACTAATTTATCAACAGAACAACAATTAAAAGGAAACTATGGAATTGTATTTGAATTAGCTTTTGAAGATGGCTTGATGAAAGATTATATAGTAGATATTAATCGAATGATTGGAAATCCATATAAATTAAATCAAAATACTACTCAAAGAGGTTATTTTGAAATAGGAGAAGGTTTTCAATATGTAAATAAAATTTATATATTTGAAAATGGTTTTCCACATGAAGATGAAAATAAAGAAAATGATATTTTTATAAAAAATATTTTTATAGGTGGAGCAATAGGTTTAACATCTGAAGAAATTGCGGCAACTAGAGTAGTTTTAGAAACACCAGATGGAGACTATTTTTCACAGACAGAAGATATAAATGAAAAAAGAATAATTGCAAAAATAAAAACTAATGGTATGCAAAATAATATTAATGGAATAAAATTTTATTGGTTTAAAGAAAATCAAAGTATTGATTTTATGAGTATTAAATATAAATATGAAGGCGGACTTGGCTGGGAATATTTAACCAGTGGACCTGATACATACATAGTTCAAAAAGCAGATATTTTATCTGAAGATCAAATGTATAAATGTGTAGCGGATATAGGTGGAATTTTATATTCACAAACTGTGTTAATAAAAAATTATGATACTGAAATTACAGTTTCAATTCAATCTAGTAATGGAACAGTGTTTTATTATGATATGGGAGAAACTACTTTAACTTGTAATGTCGAAGGTGGAGATCCACTAAGTGAATATAATTATTATTGAACCTATGAAGATGATAATGAAGGAACTGTTATTTTATATGATAACATTAATATACAAAATGTATATATTAAGGACATATCTCTTTCTAAAAAATATTTTTGTTCGGTTTATTTAGGAGATAGTTATATAGGTACATCTTCTATTATATTGTATAATAGAATAAATGTTCAAGATGCTCAATTTCAATTAAAGATTTTAAATAATGATGTTTTATATCAATATGATATAGATGGTAATAAACCTGATATAAAAATTGAACCTATAAAATGTTTATTATATGATGAAGATAATAATGAAATAGATGAAAGAATATTTTCTAAATGTGAAATTATTTGGACATATCCGCAAGAAAATACTATGTTAAAAGATATAGTAGCAAATTCAAATAATTTAACATATGCTATTGAAGAAAAATATGATATTCAAAAAAATAATAATAAAATTGGAATTCAAATAAAATTAGGTACTCAATATATTTATAAAGAATTTTCTATTAATTTTATAAAAGAAGGCGAGACAGGAACAAATGGAACTGGATACATTGGAAAAATAGTTTTCAATGCAAATAAAGATTTACAATATCCAATTTTCGTAGATTCGCCTAGCGGAACTTTTTGGAATGGTATACCTAGATCAAGAAGAAAATGATTATCTTTAGAATTATGAAAAGATGGGAAAAGAATTTTTATTGGAGAGTCTTCAGGAACTACAAATGAAAATAAAGAAATCCAGTTAAAATGGACTGTATTAAAAAATAAATACACAGAAAATGCAAGTGATTATAGTAAAATTCTAATAGATGAAAATGAAAATTTTTATACTTATGGATATGTTCCTGACAATATGCCATCTGCGCAAATAGTTCAATGTGAAGTTGAATACGAAGGAATTAAACTTTATTGTTCAAAACCTTTATTGAGAGGTGAATCATGACCTGGGAATAAAATTATTTTAAAAGAAGGAACAGGATTTACGTCTGTTGAATATAATTCTCAAGGTCGCCAACCTCAATATCAAAATGATATTTTTGAAATTCAAGTTTTAAATGCGGTTGGGTTAGATATCACTCAAAGAGATTTGACTTTTAATTGGTCTACTTTTGGTAAGATTTGAAAAAATAATAGTTGAGTTGATTTATCTATTGTAGATATTGTTGAAAATGAAACTGATAATCTATTAGATTGGCAAAAAAGAATTGTCCCAAAGCCAGAGTGGACAGGAGAATGTGTTAATGCAGGAGTTAAACTTGAAGTTTATCAAGATTTAACCTATATAGGAACATTAATAATTCCAATTCATGGATATTTAAATAGAAATTTAAATAAAGATATTAGTGATTGAAATGGTAATTCAGTTCAGTTAAAAAAAGATGAAGGCGGATATATTTATTCTCCTCAAGTTGGGGCAGGTAAAAAAGAATCTGACCAAAGTTTTACAGGTATGTTAATGGGAAGAGTAAATGAAAATGGAAATGAAAAGATTGGATTATTAGGATATGATCATGGTACACAAAGTTTATTTTTAGATGCTGAAAGCGGTAGTGCTATTTTTGGTAAAAATACTGGAGGTCAAATTGCAATAGATTCAAAGAATGAAAAAAGTTTACTTTATAGCCATGACTATTGAAAAAATTATAATAATAAAGGTTTTCCTATTAATTATACTGCTACAAATGAAAATCATGAGGGTATGCTTATAGATTTAGGAAAACCAGAAATTGTTTTTGGAAATGGAAAATGTAAAATTACTCAAGATGGTTATTTAAATTATGAAGGTGGATTAACTACAGAAGGAATATTACTTCAATTAAACTATGCTGCTACTGTTCATAATCCTTTTACTGCAATAAGTACAAGACCATCAATTGCAGACAGAGAAAAGGATGTCGTTCCTTTGAAAATTGGTTATTTGCCTTATGGAGAAACTTTTACAAATGCCAATGGAACTTCTTTACCTACAACTATTAGTTATAAAAAATATGGAGGACATATATCTTTTTCTTTACCAAGAAATTTTCAAGTTATAAAAGCAACTTTTAAATGTGAATATGCTTGTCCTCCTGAGCAAAATTATACAGATATACAACTTGGAGAATATGGATCTGGAGTAAGACCTTATGATATTTCATTTATTGGGACAGATTTTTCTGAGATTTTTCAATTAGCTCCTTCTGGACATTCTACTTATACCAATCCAAGTTATATGCATACGAAAGCGGGAGAAGAACCAGAACAAACATTTTATTATGTAGATACTTTTTTAGATAGGATTGGAATATATTATAGTGATAAATATGAAGAAAAAACTGTTTATGATGGCGGTTTTCAAGATTATACTTATCCAATGATATATAATGGTTCTGGTAGAACTAATGAAGGTACTCATCCAGATTGTTTACCTAATTATATATTATCTTGAATTTCTGAAAGTAATAATTTAAATTATATTACTCAAATCAATACTTCAAATGCAGACAGTTCTGTTGCTCACAATATAGAAATAGATTTAACAAATTGAATGTCTTCATTATTAACTGATAAAAGATATTTTTTATATCTTTTGCCAATAGAAGATTTTTCTAGTGAAACTGTGTCATATAGTTCTAACAATTATGGTTGGACAGCAAACAAAAATATAAAAGAAGTTATTTATGATAAATGAAGAAGACAAATAGAAGTTAAAGGTTCTTTAATAATAGAAGGGTATATAGATACAGATGCCTTTGAATAATAGGAGATAAAAGGAGGATTAAAAATGGATACTAATGAAAATAAAATATTAGATGCAATGGAAATAGTTGCAGAAAAATATGTAAATGAAGCTGGATATGATAAAACTATTCAAGCAACTGTTTTTGAATTAATAAATAAATCCTTAGGAGAATATAAAATTAAATATCAAGATAGTTATTTTAGTGCTTTTTCTGCAGATACTGATATAGAATATGCAGAAGGAACTAGTGTATACATATTAATTCCACAAGGAGATATGTCTAAAGATAAAACTATATTAGGTGCGGTAGACGGATATAAAATTCAAGGCGTTACCGCAATTACAGATGCGGATGCGTCTGACATAGTTGGGTATAATTGTATAAAAGAAAAAGAAACATATGAATTATGTTCTTATACTCAAGAACAAAATATAATATTATATGATAAAGATAACCATATTAATTTAGTTGGTTTAGATAATGTAGCTTTAAAAAATTTTTTATCAGTTAGTTCAACATTAGTTGCAGGAGCTTCTTTTAAAACTCAATTACCTGGGGAACAAAGATTAAAAGGTAATTATGGAATTATTTTTGAATTGGGTTTTAAAACAGAGATGTCTGATGAAATAACATTAAAAAAATTTGTAGTAGACATTAATAAAATGGTTGGAAACCCTTATTCATTAAATAATTTTACTTCACAGTTAGGATATTTTGAAATAGATGGAGAGAGTTTTGAATATGTAAATAATATTACTATTTTTGAAAAAAACTTTCCTAATCAAGATATAGATAAAAATAATGATATTTTTATTTCTGAGATTCAAATTTTTGGAGCTAATAGAATAAGTCAAGAAGAATATAATGTTGCACGATTAGTAATAAATACGCCTCAAGGCAATTATTTTTCAGAAAGTGATGGTCTTGATACAATTAAACAACTAGTAGCAAAAATAAAAATAAATGGTAATGAATTAGATTTATCAAGATCAAAAGTAGATTATTATTGATTTAAAGAAAATGATGATATTACAATAGAAAGTATGAAATATAATTATTATGGTGGAGAAGGATGAGAATGTTTAAATGACTATACTTTACTTGATAATAATAATCCTGATTTAGTTTCTTGAAGTCCTGCATCTAATATAAAAGATATTACAAAAGCAAATATTACAAGTGAGAAAGTTCAATATAAATGTATTGCTATCTATAATGATAATATTTTATCAAGACAAATTGAAATTAGTAATCATGGTTCACCAATTTCAATAAGTATTGTATCTGATTCGGGTGCTAATTTTATAGATAGCTTAGGTTATCCTACTTTGACTTGTAAAATAAATAATTTTGAAGAGCCTTTACCTGGGTATAGATATGCATGATCGAAAGTTGATAATAATGGATTATATACTCGATTATATGAGACAACTAATGAGAATGAGGCTTATCAAACTGCTTATGACAATCTTGCAAATTTAAATACTTTAATAGATAATGAAGAAATTCTTCCTAATGCGGCTGCCGCACAAAAAGAAGAATATACAGAAGCTTTAAACGCTTTTGAAACAATTACTAGAATAGATAAAAATAAAATTTACAATATAAATGTTGCAGAAATAACTAATTATGTGCATTATAAATGTTCGGTATATTATAATGGAGAGTATGTAGGTACTGAATCTATTGTTTTATATAATAATAAATCTAATAATCAAGATTATTTTATAGAATTAATAAATGGAACTCAAATATTTAAATATAATGAAAATGGATTATCTCCTTGTGATAGTACAAAAAATAATCCTCAAGAAATTTTACCTATTTCTTTTAATATAATTAATAAAGAGGGTTTAGATGTTACAGAAGAAATACTAGAAAAAAGCCAAATAGAATGAATTGTCCCTGAAGATAATACTCTAATTATTGCAAATGGAGATTTATCAATAAGAGATTTAATATTTACAATTGATAGCTTTTATGATAAAAATAAAACTAATAATGAAATTCAATTAATAGTTACTTATAAAGAACAAAGATTAACTGCATACACTAATCTATCTTTTATTAAAGAAGGGGATATAGGAACTAATGGAACTGATTATTATTGTGTTATAGTTCCTAACACTGATGAACATATTGATTATCCTGCAATTGAAAATGGAGTTCTAAATTTTACTCCTGCACAAGAAGGGAAATGATTTAAAGCTCAAATTTGAAAAAATGGAAGATGCATTTTTGATTATGCGGATTCACAAAATTCTAGTGAAGGAAATAGAGCTACTATTAGATGAGGAATCCAAAAGAATAAGTATAGAGCTAATAGATCTGATCCAAGTTCAATTACTGTTCTTAATAATATCTTTTCTACTACGGGCTATTACACTGGAAGAGAAAATGAAGCAAATAGTCCTGCTAATATTGTTCAATGTAAGATAACTTATAAACAAGTTGATTATTATACAACTTTACCAATTATTACGACCTCTTGTAATCAAGATTATAAAATAAAATTAAAACCAAAAACAGGATTTAATTATGTTACATATAGTTCAGATGGCCGCTATCCAAAATATAATGATAATAAGCCTTTTGAAATAGAGGTATTTAAAACTATAGATGGTTTTGAAGAAAATGTTAGTTTATTAGCTTCAAATGAATATAAAGTTAATTTTGAATATTTAATTAAGGGACAAATATATGATGCTCAGACAAGTACTTGAGTAAATAAGATACTATTCACTGAAGATGATAGAACTGGTTTAAATAAGAATCAAATTAAATTAATTCCTAGTTTAGAATATTCTGGAGAATGTGTTTCTACTGGGTTAGAGTGTATTTGTAAAAAATCAGATAATGTTACTGAAATTGGAAGAATTCATATTCCAATTCATTGTATAATAAATAGATATGCTAATTCTGCAATTAATGGTTGAGATGGAAATAGTGTAACTATTAATGAAGAAGATGGTTATATTTTAACCCCTCAAATTGGAGCAGGAACCAAGGATGAAAATAATCGTTTTACAGGTATGATAATGGGTTCTGTAAAAGATAATAGTAATAATGGTGTAATAAAAACTGGTTTACTTGGATATGATGCTGGTCAACAAAGTTTATTTTTAGATTCAGAATCGGGTGGAGCTATTTTTGGGAAACCATCTATTGATACTGAACATAATAATAAGCCAATAGGGGGGCAAATTATAATAGATCCGCAAAGTAATAAAAGTTATTTATACAGTCGAGATTATTGAAATAGTTATAATGATAAAGGTTTTCCAACATCTTATGAAGCATCAAATATGACAGGAAATGGATTATTAATAGATTTAGCAACTCCGCAAATTAAATATGGAGATGGAACTAAATTTGGAATTGACCAGTATGGAAATTTAACTTGTCGTAATTTAATTAATAGTAATGGGATACTTTCTTTATTACATTTACCTTCTGAAAAGGGCGTTGTAGGCTATGCCCCTGATTATGGATATCTTACAACAACTCATAGCGGTTCATCATATGAGTATACAAACAAAATTACGTATTATGCAGAATCATTTCAAATTTTTACATTAATTCCAGAAAATTTTACATTAGTTAAAGCTGAAGTTTTAGTAACAAGCATTCCATCTACATATCCTGTTTATACTGGAGATGGAGCCCTTGTTCGAGGAAGTCTTAGTCAATTTCCTAATTATGTTTGAGGAAAACGACAGGTAGGAGTAGAGGGGTCAGGATATTGTCATTGCGCACCAATTATGACTTTAGGAGTTTATGCAGCAGCAAATGATGCTTTTCATGCAGAAAGTGGCGCAATAGCAAATTCAGGAGTGTTTTGGAAAAGTCATTATGCAGATTTTAGCGGAAGTACATTGTTGGGGACTGCACAAGATGCTTTTATAGATGCAGATTTAAATGGATATGCAAATAAATATGATGGAATTACTCAAACTTTATCAATAGATATAACAAATGGATTAATAAATTATTTAACAACGAATAATACAAGAATTGTTACTCTTGCTATAGCCCCAATTAGTTATCCTGCGGTAAAAGAGTATAATATAACAGAAACTAAAGTTAGTGATTATGAATATTATGGAACAGCTACTCCAAAATCTCCTAATACAACATCATTAACTCAAGCAATAACAGATATTTCTCATAATACAGGAATTGTTGAGGCGGAAGTCTTCTTATATGGATACTATAAAATAAATGAAAACGATTAGTGCAAAAGGAGGTTTATTATGGCACAATTATCAAGTGAAGAAAGAATTGCTAGAGTCGAACAAGCACCTGCAGAAGTGCAAACAATGGTAGCAAAAGCTTTCTTAAGAGATGATATTGACGATGAAGACGTTCAATATCTATTTAATACTGACACTATTGAAGAATTAAACGATAGTGAAGAAGTTCAAGAAATTGAACACGTTAATGGTGAAGATCCCGAAGGAATAGGAGCTATTGGTTTTACTATGAGAACTTCAAAACCTAGTGGTAATAAAAATTTTATAACTACAGGCGCAGGTGGATGGAGTACTTGTATTAAAGGTTATCCAATGGATGCAAATGCAAATGTTTTAGCTAACTGTGTAGGTTATGCTAGTGGGAGATTTAACGAAATAGTCAATATTGCTAGAGATCAAGGTGGTTGTACATATAAAACATTAAACTGTAATGCAGTAGGTTTTAAAGAAAGAGCGGAAGCAGCTGGACTTCAAACAGGTAGCACTCCAAGACGTGGAGCTATTATGTGTTGGGGAAATGGCGGAGCTGGACACGTTGCAATTGTTGAAAGAGTAGATAGTAATAATCAAGTTTATACTTCTGAATCTGGATATGGTTCAACAGCATTCTGGAATCAAATAAGAACAAATAATAATGGTAGATGGGGATGTTCAAGTAATTATTACTTTAGATGTTTCATTTATTTACCAAATGATGTTCAACAAAAAATTGATGGCGGACAACCTGCGCCAACACCTACTCCAGGACCAAGTAGCAAATATAATATAGGAGATAAAGTAGTTATTAACGGACCTTTATTTGCTAGTTCAAATGCGGCAAGTCCTGCAGGAAGAACTGGAGATAAAGTTACTAATATAACTAGAAAAAATCCTGGAAGTGCGCATCCTTATAATACAACAGGAGACTTAGGATGGATGGATGAAAGTTCTATTAAGCCATATACAGAGCCAACTCCTCAACCTGCACCAGCGCCAACACCTAGACCATTAAGTGTAGGAGATACTGTTGAGATTATTGGAACAGGTAATGGAAGTTCTTATGGTGATAGTAATACAGCTTATGGGATTGGATGGACAAGAACAATCTTAAGAATCTGGAGTGGAAGATCTTTCCCTTACCAAGTTGGAAATAATACAGGGACAACAGGATTTTACAGAGCAGATGCTTTAAGAAGAAAATAATATAGGAGGTTTTTATGTTAGAAGCAATTATGGAAACATTAAAGATAATGGGATGGCTAGGAGCAGTTTTAGGAATTCTTGCTTTTGTTAATATAGTATGCGGATGCATTGCTAATGTTAATGCAGGTCAACCATTTTCTTGGAAAAAATTCTTTAAAGGTATCCTTAAAGTGGTTATCTTTTATTTAAGTGCTGTTTGTGTAGCAGTAGCATTTACAATGTTACCATACATTAACATCATGATTACAAACGCTTTTGGAGTAATTTTAATATCAAGTGAGATGTTAAATACATTATCAAGTGTAGCAGTTTTAGGAATTGTAGTAACTTCAGTTATTAATCAAGCTAAAAAGGCTTTTGAAAATATTAAAAAATTATCTGAAATGAGTTCAGATGTAGAAGTTATTACTTGGGAAGTAATTGAACCTGAAGAGGAAGAAACTAATGAGTAGTATTAAAAAAATTAAAACTACTGAGGGAGATTTATCTTTTGACTATAATAGTTTGGATAATCTCCCTACTATTCCTAGAAAAACTAGCGATATAACAAATGATAGTGGTTTTATAACAAAAAGCGTTAATGATTTAAGTAATTATTATACAAAAACTGAAATAGATGGAAAAGAAGTTACAATTACTTTAAATGGAGCTTCAGTTAGCTCGCCTAGTTTTTATGCTCCTACTACCGCAGGAACATCAGGACAAGTGTTAAAATCTAATGGAAATGGTGCACCTATATGAGGAGCTGTGGATGTAGATGCAAAAGAAGATAAATCAAATAAGGTAGCATCAATGAGTAATTCAAGCACAGATCTTCAATATCCTAGTGCAAAATGTGTATATGATTGAATGTCAGGAATAAAAATTGTAGCTTTAACACAAGATGAGTATTCTTCTTTATCAAATAGAGATGCTCATACTTTATATTTTATAATAGGAAATTAGGAGGTTTTAAACGTGGCTTTAAGACATATACAAGTAGGAGATGATTTAAGTGCCAAAACATTGTATTTTACTTTAGATATAACGGATACGACACAGTTAGATAACTCCGTAGGAAAAGATGAGGAAATTTCATTTACAACTGCAGGAGGAACCTTTCATTCTGATGGCTATTATTTTTCTCAAGGATATAATAGCTACTCTTTAGGAACTCGTTATTATACAGGTATTTATCAAGGTGATACCATATGAGATGAGAGATATTCCGAATTTCCACAAATAGAACTTTTATGTATTTCTTGATATAGTGGACATGATCATGCAGATGAAATAGAAGGTCATTTAGCACAAATTGTTTGTCCTACTGATCTTGGGATAGTTACTTATATAGATACATCAAGTTATTTTTATCAATATCTATATGTAGATTCTGATGAAATTCTTTCTTCTACAGTTTATTTAGGAAATAAACAAGTTTATAAAGTTTGTTTAGGCGATAACCCAATTCCTAAAGTTATGTTAGGAAATATAGAGTGTAAATCTTGTTCTTTTGTGTTAGATAGAAGTGGAGCAGGTATAATACTTGAATTTGAAGATGGTCAAACTTGAAAAGATTGAATAGACCAGGGCGCTCATGGAAGTTCAGCATATAATTTTAATTATGATGCAAATGGTGTATATGCCGATGGAAACCATGCTGTATATTTACCAACTATTGGTTCTAATGTTGATAAAGATGATTTGATTATTAATAACTTAGCTTATAGAGCAGATGGATATGAATAAAAATATTTAGAGTAGGGTGTGTGATATATTCATCCTACTCTTTTTTCTTTTGGATAAATGTAGGGTATACTAGATTAATAAATTAAAAGAGTTTTTAATATATTTTTAGAAAGCATATATTATGTTTCAATAGAGAGATAAGGAGGCTAAATATGAAAATAATGAATGATAATACAATAGGTATCAATCGTGGAGATGAATTATTATTTGATTATCAAATTTATAATGGTAATGATATTTATACTTTTGTTGAAGGTGACGAGGTTAGTTTTTATCTTTATAAAAAAGGTCAATATAATAAAGAACCTATTATTCAAGAAACATTTATTCCTGAGGCTGGAGATGAAGTTGTAGAAATCCGCATTTCTGCAGAAGATATGGATATTGGAGGATATACTAATATACAACAAGAATATTGGTATGAAATTACTTTAAACGATGAAGTGACTTTAGGTTATGATAATGATGGACCTAAAGTATTAATATTATATCCTACAGGAAAGAAAATCTAATGATTAATACAGGAAGAATTCTATCCAAAGTCGGAAAAGGGCAAATAGTAAGTAAAAAACCATTATTAGTAAGTATAAGATCAAAGAATAATTTATATGGTAAATTAAATATAGGAACAAGAAGAATTATTGAATATATTCACTATGAGCCTTATGTAGTAAAAACAACTTTATTTTTTAGAACTCAAGCCTCTGTTGAAGAAAGTGAGTTGATTATAAGTGGATAAAAAAATTGAATATATTAATGTAGAAGGTATTACATATCAAATTTCAGACCCATCAACTCCTGAATTCGTAAAACAAATTAGTCAAGAAGAAATTCATAATTGAAATAACCCTGACTATAAAAACGAAGATAATAAACCATCTATAAATGGAGTTACTTTAATTGGAGATATATCTTCAGAAGAATTAGGTTTAGAAGCGGACAAAACTTATTTTCACCAACAAACAGTAGCTTCAGATACATGAGTAATTGTTCATAATTTGAATAAATATCCATCAGTATCAGTTATAGATAGCGCAGGGAATGAAGTAATTGGAGAGGTTTACTATGATGATAAAAATCAAGTAACTTTAAAGTTCGAAGGTGGCTTTAAAGGAGTTGCCACTTTAAATTAATTTATAAGAAGGAGGAAATATAAAAATGGCAAAGAATTTTTTAGTTGATTTAAACTTAAATCAAAATGAAGTTCAAAATGGTGTTATTCAAAATCTAGCATCAGATCCATCTAATCCTATAAAAGGTCAAGTATATTTTAATACAACAACTAATAAATTTAGATGTTTTAATGGTACAACTTGGGATGAAATGGGAACAGGTGGAGGAACTGTTACAAGCGTTGCTGTTAGTAATGCAACCAATGGAGGCTTATCAATAAGCGGAAGCCCTATTACTGGAGCTGGAACAATCAATATTGGACATAGCAATGTATTAGCAAATGCGCAAACAACTAGTGGTATTTATCCAATTAAAATAGATAAAAATGGACATATTACTGATTATGGAACAGCTTTTGATCCATCTACTAAACAAAATTCATTAAGTGAAACTCAATTAGCTGCTGTTAATTCTGGAATTACATCAGCAAAAGTTACAACTTATGATGGATATGCAAATCAAATTGCTGGAAAACAAAACACAATAGAAGATTTAGAAGATATTCGTAGTGGAGCTGCTTTAGGAGCTACTGCATTACAAACTGAAACAGATCCAGTTTTTAGTGCAAGTGCAGCATCAGGAATAACATCAACTGATATTACTAATTGGAATAATAAACAAAATGCAATTAGTGATTTACAAACTATTAGAGATGGAGCAGCTGCAGGTGCAACCGCAGTTCAACCTGATGATTTAAACGATTACGCTCCATTAGCAAGTCCAGCTTTAACAGGAACACCAACTGCACCTACTGCAGCATCAGGAACAAATACAACACAAATTGCAACTACCGAATTTGTAACAAATGCAATTAGTGGAATTACAGGAGCAATGGTATTCAAAGGTACTGTTGGTACAGGAGGAACAGCTGGAACTACATTACCAACTTCTAATGTAAAAGTTGGAGATACTTATAAAATTATAACAGCTGGAACATATGCAAGTCAAGCTGCAAAAGTTGGAGATTTATTTATTGCTTCAGCAACGACACCAACATGGGCATATGTACCATCAGGTGATGACACTGATGTAACTCAAATTACTGCAGGAGCTGGTTTAAATACAACAAGTGCAGATTCAAGTACAGATGGTGGTTCAATTACAACTACTGGTACATTATATTTAACTAAAACTTCTGTTACGCCTGGAACATATCAAGGTATTACAGTAGATAAATATGGACGTGTAACTGGAGCTAGTAACCAAGGTTATACAACTAATACAGGTACTGTTACAAGCGTAGGTATTACACAAGGTACAGGTGTTACAGTTAGTGGAGGCCCAGTTACAACTAGTGGAAGTATTACAGTTGGATTAACAGATCAATTATCTGCCGCGCAAACTACATCTGCAGTATATCCAATTAAAGTTAATAAACAAGGTCAAATTACTGAGTTAGGTACTGCTGTTACAATATTAAAAAAATATGCAGCTGATATTACAGGAAATGCAAATGCAACATCTTTTGATATAACTCATAATTTAGGCTCAAGAGATATTACTATTCAAGTTTATGATGCGACTACTTATGAAGAGGTCATTGTAGATATTACAAGAAAATCTACTACTGTAGCTACTATTGCTTTCGCTAGTGCGCCAGCAAATGGTAAAAAGTATCGTGTAGTTTGCATTGGTTAATTAAAAATATAAAGAAGGAGGATTTTAATAAATGAAAGTATTGTCTGTAATTAATAATGATAAAGATGCAGTAACAAAAGAATACGTTGATAGTAAGGCAGGAGTTACTGCAGTTGATCCTACTTCAGGTCCTGTCGAAACAGATTTTTTCATTCCGACTAAAACAAGTGATTTAACTAATGATAGCGGCTTTATCACTGAAGCCGCTTTAGCTACTAAACAAGATACTTTGGTTTCAGGAACAAATATTAAAACTATTAATAATCAAAGTTTGTTGGGTAGTGGAAATATAGATGTGTCTGGAGGAGGAGGAACACCTACAGATGTTCGAATCAATGGTACATCAATAACAAGTGATAGTGTAGCAAATATTATTACACAAGGTACTTACAATGCAAGTTCTAATAAGATAGCAACAATGGACGACCTTCCCGCAGATGAAAAAGTAAAACAATCAAACAATACAACCTCTAATGCAGCTTTAAGAGTTTTATTTACTCCTAATGTATTAGATACAGCTTATACAGGTGAAGTTAATAAAAATTCTAGTTTTACTTATAATCCTTCAACGAAAGCATTAGTTACTGGAGGAACAGTTGATGGTTATAATCTTGCGGAAGCTAGTGAAAAGAGCGTTGATTCTAGCATAAGCGCCGCAAGTACTTCAACTAATTTACCAACATCTCAAGCTGTTGCTTCGTTTGTTGAAGGAAAAGGTTATACAACAAATACAGGTACAATTACAGGAGTTAGTGTAAAAGGCACTTCAGTAGCTACTTCAGGAATAGCAAATATAACTTCAGTTCCAGCATCAATTTTAACAGGTGCAATTCCAAGTGCAGTGACTGCAACGACTCAATCAAGCGGAGATAATTCCACAAAGATAGCGACAACTGCATATGTAGATGGAGCTATTACAGCTTTGCCTGAACCTATGATATTTAAAGGTTCTTTAGGAACCGGAGGAACAATAACAACTTTACCAACAGCAAGTACAAGTAATGAAGGCTATACTTATAAAGTCATTACTGCAGGTACTTATGCATCTCAAACTGCAAAAATTGGAGATACTTTTATTTCTGATGGTAGTTCTTGGGTATTAATTCCATCTGGAGATGAGCCAAGTGGAACAGTTACAAGTATCACATTAAATGCTACTAGTCCTATTCTTATTGATAGCAGTTCAGCTATTACAACAAGTGGAACTAGAACTTTATCACACGCGACTTCAGGAGTTGCCGCAGGAACTTATAAATCTGTTACTGTTGATAATAAAGGACATGTAACTGCAGGAACTAATCCAACTACATTAAGTGGTTATGGAATTACTGATGCTTTAAAAGATGCTCAAGTTAATGGAACTTCTGTTGTAAGTAATAATATAGCTAATATAGTAACTGAAGGGACTTATAATGCAAGTTCTAACAAAATTGCTACTATGAGTGATATAACACCTGCAACAACTCTTGAGGTTGCTAGATATTATTCAACAGGGACTAAAGTTGCAACCTTAACAAAAGATGATGAAGATTTTGATATATATGTACCAACCGATAGTACAATTTCAAGTTCTTCACCAAGTTCAACTAATTTACCAACAAGTTCAGCAGTATCTACTTTTGTAAATTCAAAAATAAGTACAAAACAAGATACATTAACAAGTGGAACTAATATTAAAACAGTAAATAATACAAGTTTACTAGGTAGCGGGAATATTTCTGTTCAACCTACTCTTGTTAGTGGAACTAATATAAAAACAATTAATAGCACTTCTTTGTTAGGTAATGGAAATATAACAGTTCAACCTACTTTAGTAAGTGGTACTAATATTAAAACAATAAATAATACAAGTTTATTAGGCAGTGGAAATATAAATACTTTAGCTCCAACAAGTTTAGCAGATACATATCAAACTTCAGGACATACATATAAGGATAATGATATAGTTATTTATAATAATCAACTATATCAAAACACAGGGGGTTCAACAAGTGGATCTTGGAATTCTTCTAAATGAACTGCGATTACAGTAAGTGATTTATTTGGGGATATGAATTATATTGGAGAAATAACTGGAGATACTCCAGTATCTTTAGAAAGAGTTGTTCAATATATAGAATGAAATAAAGAATATAACGCTTATGCAGGTTCTTTAGCAGATTTTTATAATAATGGAAAAACTTATGCTATTGGTGATTATGTTATGTATTTTGGACAAGGTTGACAATCTTCTGTATTATATAAATGTACAACAACAATTTCAACTCCTGAAGCTTGAAATTCTAATCATTGGGAGGAAACTACTATGATAGAAATTTTAGAAGATAAAATAGATGCGGTATTGGAGGCGAGTTATTAATGTCAAGATTAACAGATGCATTTTCAGATATAGCAGATGCTATTAGAAATAAAAATGGTAGTTCTGATACTTATACTCCTGAGCAAATGCCAAACGCAATTAATGCAATTCCAACAGGAGGAGGAACATATCAAAGTAAGTCTGTTTCTCCTACTGAATCTGCTCAAACTGTAACTGCAGATAGCGGTTATGATGCTTTATCTAGTGTTTCAGTTGGAGCAATTAGTTCAACTTATGTTGGTAGTGGTATAACTAGACGTAGTTCTTCTAATTTAACTGCTTCAGGAGCTACTGTTACAGTACCTGCAGGTTATTATAGCGCTCAAGCAACTAAATCTGTTACTACAATGAATTTACCTACATCTGCATCTTCCAGTGCAACTAGTGGATATACTTCAAAAGCAACCATTAGTAGAAGCACTTCAGATCAATATATAAATATAGCTCCAGGTTATAATAGCGCTGGTGGTTATTACAAAATTAATGCTGTTGCAAATGGTGTTGTAACGGCACCAAGTTCAATATCTGGTTCTAGTGCTACTGTTAGCACAGGAACTAATACATTAACATTAACCAAATCAGTTAGCGTTACTCCAAATGTAACAACAGCAGGTTATGTAAGTACGGGAACTGCTGGTAATAGTTCAGTAAGTTTAACAGCTTCTGTTACTACCAAAGCAGCAGCTACTATTACTCCTGGGACAACTAACAAAACAATAGCTTCAGGAACTTATTTAACAGGGACTCAAACAATAAGTGGAGATGCTGATCTTACCGCCGCAAATATTAAAAAAGGTGTTCAAATATTTAATGTAACTGGAACATATACTTCAGATGCTACAGCCGCAGCCGGTGATATTGTTAGTGGAGAAACTGCTTATGTAAATGGAAATAAAATAACAGGAAATTTAGTTATAAATAAATATTATACAGGATCAACAGCACCATCATCCTCTCTTGGTAGTGATGGTGATATATATTTCCAAAGTTAGGAGGATAATTAAATGGCAACAATTAGATTAGTACCTAGTGTATATGCAGTTTCAAGTACTACTTATTTATCTGTATCTAATGCTACAAATATGTATCATAACACTGATAATACTACATATGCTACTATTGAAAATACATATGCTTCAACAGCTTCAAGATATTTATATTTAAGAGGTTTTAATTTTAATGATATTCCAGATAATGCTATTATTAATTCTTTTACAGTAAAGATTAAAGGACGTGAAGAGGGGCTATCAACAAGTGCATCATATGCTCCTAGAATAGCAAATGGTACTTCTGCAATCGCAAATACAACAGCTAGTTCAAATTTTGGGACTTCAACTCAAACAATTATGGTTCCAACCGGAGCATTAACATGACAACAAATTATTAGTTATGGTAGTAATTTTACTATTATGTCATATGTTAGACGTAGTAATAAAAATACAACAGGTTATCTTTATTGCTATGGTGCAGAAATTGATGTTGATTATACTATACCGAATCCTCGTACTGTTACTACAACATTAAGCGGTAATGGTACAATTGATCCAAGTGGTACTCAAACAATGTATGATGGAGATGAATATAATTTAATTATAGAACCTACTAATGCATCAGAGACAGTTACTGCAACTAAAAATGGAAGTAGTATAACATTAACTAGACATTCCGGTGGTGAAACCACTGAATCAAATGTATTAGGTGAATATGAATTTATTAGTGGTGGTTTTAATGGCTCTGGTGCAACATATTTTTCTGGCATTGTAGGGCACGGCTATGATACTAGTTCTACTACAACATCTAATTATTATTCAACTAGTTCTAGTGCAAGAGCTGTATTTCAATATAATGTAGCTTTTGAAGGTATTCCTGAAGACGCTACAATAAAAGAACTTTATATGATGGCGAATGGACATGCGGAATCTACATCTAATGCAAATGAATATATGTGTGTTCAATTAAAAAGTGGAGACACAGAATTATCAGAACAATATAATTTTAAAGAAGCGGGAACAACATCTAATTCTACTCAAACTATTAATGCGACTACACTACCTACTGCTGACCAGTTAGCAAATTTAGTTGTAGAATGTACATTAGGTTATTATGGAGGAGCTATTAATGGTGTAACAGTATTTTTAACTTATGAAGTTTCTGGTGTTTATTATACATATTCTACTACAATTAGTGAAGATATGACAATAGCTGTTACTATTGGTAGTGGAGGAGATACTAAAAAAATATATTTAAAAGTTAATAATTCTTGAGTTCAATACTCAAAAGTTTATAGAAAAATAAATGGTAATTGAGTAGAGCAAGCTTCATCAACTTGAGGTTCTTTATTTGATACTACCGCAAATTATGTAAATAAAGATTAAAAGGAGGAAAATAAATGGCAAAATATCCAGTAAAATTATTAAAAGATAAAGATGGGACAGCTTTTATTCCTGTTGTAAATTCAAACTCAATTATCACTTCTGATGGGGACACTCTTGATGATTTATTAGATGAAAAACAAGATGTTCTTATCAGCGGAACAAGTATAAAAACAGTAAATAATCAATCTTTATTAGGCTCTGGAGATATTACTATCTCAGGAGGAGGCGGAGATTCTCTTCCTGTTGGTGCTATCATACCTTTTTCTGGGTCTACTATTCCAACTAATTATTTAGAGGCAGATGGTTCAGCCGTTTCAAGAATTACATATAGTGAATTATTTGGAGTTATAGGAACAACTTATGGAACTGGTGATGGTTCTACTACATTTAACTTACCTAATTTAAAAGGAAAAGTTCCTGTAGGATTAGATAGTAGTGATACAAGTTTTGATACATTAGGAGAAACTGGTGGAGAAAAAACTCATACATTAACAATAAATGAAATGCCTTCACATGGTCATACGGCTACATGGCAAGAAAACTGTCCTCCATGGTTACAAGCAGGAGGATATGGGCAAATTACTCCAACTGCAACCGCTGGTGCTAATAGAGCTAATATAGGTAATTTATCAATAAGCAATACTGGTGGTGGAGGAGCTCATAACAACTTACAACCTTATATTACACAAAAATATATTATAAAAGCAAAACCAAGTTCTGGCGGAGGTGGCGGTGGAGGTTCTTCTACCGACGTTCAAATTAATGGAATATCCATTACTAATAATGATATTGCAAATATTATAACTAATGGGACTTATAATCCTTCTAGTAATAAAATTGCAACTATGAATGATATAACAAATAAAATAAAAACAACTACATCAACTACGTCAGGGGATGTTTATGATGTTACTTACATAAATACAATGCTTGGAGATATAGAAAGTTTATTAGGAGGAATATAGAATGAGTATAACAAGTGAAATTTCAAGATTACAAACCGCAAAGGCTGATATAAAAACAGCAATTGAGGCTAAAGGCGTTACAGTACCTAGTAGTGCTAAATTAGATGATTTTGATACATATATTGCACAAATAAGTGGTGGCGGAAGTGCTACTGAATATGAAAGTGGAACATATTCGCCTTCAGAAGATATTTCAAGACCTTCAATAAGTTTTACTAAAACTCACACAGTTCCGCCCACTTTTCTTTCAATTGTAGATGTTACTACAACCGAAATTCAACCGAGTAATAGTTGTGTAGCTATGAATTGAATAGATGTTTATAGACTTTTTAATGGCGGATATCAATATTCAGAAACTGCATTTAGATATGGTACTATTCAATATATCTATCGTGGTACTAGTACAACTTCAATAAATACAGGTACTCAACATATGAGTTATAATAGCGATAATACTGGTAGTAATGGCTCTTCATATCCTAGATATTGAGTTAGTACAGATGGGTTTCATCCATATACTAGTTCAACATCAAGATACTGAAGAGCTGGTAGAACTTATAAATGATATGCAATATGGACTTAGAAGAAAAGGAGATTAATATATGGGATGAATACATATAGATACAAACACAGTTTCCGCAATTGGAAGACTGATTTTTCGTAAAAGGGAAAGATTTGAAGATTTTTGAACTTTAAGTTTTACAAATAGGTCTGATGTAATGTCTGCATACGCAGAAAATGTGACTGCAGCTAATCAACCTATTGTTTTTACTAACAAAACAAATTCAGCAAATGTAGGAAATATAAAAGTTCATATTTTTGAAGAAACTACATTTGGAACTACTCCTGTTGGAGATAATTTTAATTGAAGCTCTTCAGGAACTAATGTAAATGTTGCCGCAAATGGGACTTATAGTTATCAAGGCATTACACATACATCAATAGCAGATGAATTTTATTATGATGGAACATCGCATGGAGTGTCTCCTTACTCAGGAACTTTAGATGGAGCTCACTCTTATAGAATTCAATTTATTTATACAGATACAGCAACAGGAAAAGAATATCTTTCAGATTGATATGATTTTGGAAGTCATTACTATTATAATCCAATGACTGATTTTACTCAATGAGCAAGAGGAGATGTAGATTTAGTATATACTATAAATGTTCCTAGTAAAGATTATGAATTAGGAGAAACTGTTACAGGAACTATACAAGGTACAAATACATATCCTTATCCTTGTACTTTTGGTTTTATTGCACCAGATGGAGTTACACTTTCTAAATCTACTTTTGAAAATGTTGCCGCAGGTTCTACTGCTACTGCTACTTTTGAGTATACTATAACAGAAGATGATATTATAAGAGGATATAAGACTTTTGATTTTGGAGGGACTGCGCCAGGAGGCTTTATGAATCCTATTGATATAAAAGGCAAAACAGTTTCTTGTACAGTTCAAACTGATGTAGCAAATCCTTATCTTGATATAGTTGTTTCAGATACTTCTGTTCAGCCTCATGATCCATATGCATTAGGAGATAGAATAGAAATAGCTACAACTGTTACAAATAATGGAAATTTAACTTTATACAATATTACAGTTGATAGTGAATTAATTGAAGCTACTGAAACTTTTTCTAGTTTAAGTCCAGGAGAGTCTCAGACTTTCGTATGAAATTATTATGTCGCAGAAACTGATATTTGAGCTCAAGAAATAACTTTTTATGTAACTGCAAACTATGAAGATAGTACTGGAAGTTCTTGAACTTCTGAAGGGGAATGTTCTTGTGCTGTTGAAGCAATAAATGCTGAGGTATCTATTGATTTTACAGAGACTTCAACACCTCCTGAAAATGGCTATGATTTAGGAGATACAATTGAATACGAAATTCATATTGAAAATGCTGGGAACGTAAACTTTTCTACAGTCGCATGAGATAATATAATTACATGTGAATTAACTGGAGATCAATGAACCTTTTCTGGAGATGACATTAATATGTATCCAGGAGGAAATGGTTTAACTTTTACTTGTTCGTATTGAGTAACAGAAGAAGATATTTTAGCAGGAAGCGTTATTTGTACTGTAGATATTTTAGTTCACACTCCAGATGATCAAGAATATTCTTTTGATAGTTCTCCTATTGAAAATCAAACTGCAGATCCTCGAATTGGAGTAACAGCATCAATCGAAATGAATGATGATTTATCTACATACTATGAAGGTGATTATATTAACAACTCTTGTGTATTTACAAATACTGGAAATATAAGCTTAATGAATTGTATTTTTTATGGAAATGATAATGGTACTAAAAATAGTTGGTCTGTAGATGGAGATTTTAAGCCAGGAGAGGTTTCTAAAAAGTATACCGATGAATGATATGTGAATTCAAATGGAATTTTAAGTTGAGAAGTTTTTGGAGATACTGCAGATGAAAATAATCCAGAATATTCAAAAACTTATACAATTACATTACCTGTTGAAAGTGCTCCTTCTAATCCGCATTCTTTAGCAGTTAAATGTTATGAAGAACAATTAGATGGTAGTTATCAATATCTTGCTCCTGTATATAGTAGATATTTTTCTTTAAATCATGGAGATACATATAAAATTACACCATTAAAGCATTTTGGTTTTACTTCAAATCCGTCTGTTGTCCAAGGAACATTAAATGATGATACTGTTGTCAATGTTTATTATAATAGAAATTCTTATCCTTTAAAAATTTATTATACATATCAAAAAGATAATACAACAGCTTGTCAAACTTATGAACAAAATTATTTATATAATGCGCAATATAATGTAGAAAGTCCAATTATTCCTGGATATCTTCCAGATAAAGATATTGTTAAGGGAACAATGGGAGCTAGTCAACATGTTGAGCGTATTAAATATTATTTTTCTAATCAATATTATCGTTTGATTGTGCATTATCATCGATTAGAATTAGATGGTTCTTATACTTCTTTCACTTCAGGTACATACGCTCCAGTAACAAAATTCATAGAACATGGTGGAACTTATAATATAAAATCGCCATCAATGACAAATTATACTCCAGATCTAGCTGTGGTTTCAGGAACTTTAAATGAAGATAAAGAAATTAACGTTTATTATAATAGACCACGACATCAATTAATAATACATTATTATATGCAACAATCAGATGGGACTTATGTACTAGACGATAGTAAAACATCCTCACAATGGTATTGAGAAGGCTCTTCATATAGTAAGACAACAGAGTCTATAACTGGTTATACTGCAGATACAGCAAGAGTCACCGGAACAATGGGAAATCAAGATACAGTTGTAGATGTCCATTATGATTTAATTACATATTCTTTTACAGTTCATTACAGGAAAATAGATGGACCTTCTGCCCATCCAGATATTACTGTAACAGGAACAGTTTTAGATAGTGATAAATATATAATTTCTCCTGCTGTAGAAGGATACCAAGCAGGAAACAAATATATAAAATGGCATCCAGGATCTAATGTTTCTTCAGTAATTGTAACTTATACAACTATTACCTCAGGATCTTGGGTTGAAATTACAGACGGAAACTATGTTACTACATCAGTTCCATATGCATTCACAGTTAGTACTACAATAGATGGAGATTCTTCTTTTGTGGATGATCAAGATACAGTTGTATTTTTACAACCATTTACAATATATGTTTGAACAGGTTGTAATGTTACTGTACATTGGGAAGGTAGCAGTTATGTTCCATCCACATGAAATGGTTATATTCAAGAAGTATCATGAAATAATGGAAGTGGAACACAAACTAAGACATATGACAATGCAACAGATAGTTTTACAATAACAAGTAATAATAATATATTTGCATCAACAAATTTTACAGAGAGACAATAAAAGAAAGAAGAAACTCTTCTTTCTTTTTTTTTTTATTTAGGTCTAAATGATATAATAAAATAAAAAAACTTTTGATATATTTTTAGTAAGAGAGAATTGGAGATAGGAGGATTTTAATATGTTTAGAGTAAGAAATAAAAATATTTACTTAAACAGAGGCGATGCAATTACTTTACAATTAGTAAATAATGAAGGTAAATTTGAAGCCGGGGATACAATCACATTTTACATTTGTACAAATGGTGATTATACAGATATTATTTTTGATAAAGATTTTACTGTAAGTGAAACAAGTAACTTTGCGGAAATAAAATTAACTTCTTCAGAGACTCGCATTGGAGAGCCTTTTAAAGATGGTTCAGTTACATATTGGTATGAAATTGAACTTAATGGAGATACAACTTTAGTTGGGTATGACGATGAAGGGCCTAAGAAGTTTGTTTTATATCCAGAAGCAAGTGCAGAATAGAAATAAAAGGAGGAATATAATATGGCAAAAAATACAATGGGATTTAGAGATGCTTACACTCAAACATTGGATATAGATATTTATCCTAAAGGTAATGATGGAGCTGATGGAGTTTCAATAGTTGGTGTTAATGTTGATAATAATAATAGACATTTAATATGTACATTATCTAATGGACAAATAATTGATGCTGGTGAAGTACCTGCTCCAGAAGGAACATTTGACGTTCAAATCGTAAATAGTTTACCTGCTTCAGGACCTATATCTACAATGTATTGTGTACCACTTCCAAGTGAAGAACAAACTCAAGTTAAAAAATATGAAGAATATTTTTATATCAGTAATGCTTGGGAAAAAGTTGGTACAGCAACAATAGATTTAAGTAGCTATTATACTAAAACTGAAGCCGATGCTATTACAAACGCATTAGATGATAAAATCGATCAAGAAATTGAAGATAGAGAAGCAGCCATTGCCGCACACACTAATAGTGAAACAATTACAACAGGATTATCTGCAAAAGAAACTAGTTATTATTTATTAGGAACAACTGATGGAATTGGTTCTGGAACAGAAATTTCACAAGCTAAGACTGTTGTTGCAGGTAGTGGTGTGAAATATGAAAGTGGAAATGAACAAGAAAATGGAGTACTATCAGTAGATGGAGAAAGGGTTACAACAGGATTGTTTTATACAATTTCGTAATAAAGGAGGATTAAAACATGGCAAAAACAATTAAATTTTTTGAAGACGCTTCAAAAACTAATCAAGTTTATCCAGACATAGACCCTCAAGGTATATATCCTGGAGTAACTGTTGGTTTAGCAGAAAATTTAGCAGAAGATTATGGAGAACAAAAAGATGCTCATTTCCAATATAGATCAACTGCAAGTCATTCTAGCGTAAAAACAGATGGATATGCAAGTCTTTATGATTTATATGGAGCTACATCTGTTACTACTGCAATTCCTGAATATACTCATTATAATTTATTAACAACAGGTGTTAAAAATATAAGTGTAAATTTTACAACTTTTAAAGGTAAAAGCGATATTGATGCAGCCGCAATTCCTGGAACTATAGTAACATATGATTTTATTTATACACCAACTGTTACTTATAATTCAAATTTAATTAGTTCAATAAATAAATCTACTTTTGCTAAAAAAATGAATGGTAGCACAGGTAGTTATGTTTTTGAATATGATGCTGCTATTGATTATAATGATGCAAGTACTTTAGTACAAAGTTTTAATGAAAATACTTTTTCTCAAAAAGTATTAGGAGTCCCTAACACTTATACTTTTACTTATAATTCAAATAATTGGTATTTAGACTCAGAAATTGTAACTCTAAGCCAATATGGATTTAGTTTAAATTCAACAACTTTAACAGATGGAATGTCTATTGTTGTTTATTATACATCAAATAACTGAAAATATGGTACAGATATTGTTGCGTTAGCTCAATATGGAATTATTACAACAGGAAGAGAAACACCTGGAAATACTATTACTATTACTTATAGTGCTAATAACTGGGCATGGGAAGGTAATACAGTAACATTATCTTCTTATGGTATTTCTATTACTAATGGAGCGCCAGCAGTTAATGATAATATCCAAATATTATATAGAAAAGCGGCAGATCAAGGTTCTGTAGTCACAATAGCAAATCCAACACATTTATTATCAATAGGAATGAATCAATTTAATAAAAATGGAAGTCAAATTTTATCTAATTCAGGAATAGATAATAGTGGAGCTATTGGGACTGTAAATAGTCACTATGTAATTTGATTTAAATGTTTAGGTGGGGAAACTTATACTATTTATGATAAAAATGCTAATAGTATTATAAAAGCAGCATACTATGATAAACCTGTTACAAGTTATTCTACGGGATTAACAGTTTTAAATGAAGTTACAATAACTTCTAGTGGAAATACAGTTTCTTCAACAACAACTAAAAAATATTATCAAACAGATTATAATGGATATATGGTAATAGAAACTACTGATATAGCAGACTTATGTTGTCATTTAACATGGACAGGAACAGCAGATGAAGAGTATGTAGATTATTGGGATTTTAAATTAGAAATCCCTTATAAAGATAAAAACGGAAATACGATTTCTACATATGGATTACCACACATAAATAATGTTTATGATGAAATTGATTTTTTAAATCAAAAATATTATAAAAGAATTGATAGAACTGAAAACACTGCAGCTAATTTAGCAACAATTAGCGCCCAAACTTCTAATTATATATATGATGAGAATTGGATTTATTATGCATTAGATAGTGTAAGAGTTTATGATTTACCTGAACGAGATTATATATATCCTGCTGCAGACTATGGAACTGAAGAATTTTTAGGAAGTGATTTAGAGTTATATACAACTATTTGCTATCAAACTAACCTAAAAGATAAATTAAGAAATGATGTAGAAGTAATAGCAAATAAAAGTAATACTTTAGATATTAAAGAAAATACAAATGTAAAATATCCAACTGTCAATGCAGTAAAAACAGAAACTAATAAAATATATACAATGTTAGGTTTAGCAATAGATACATATGAGACTGGAACTTCTTATGCAATTGGAGATTATGTAGTAAAAGATAATGAATTATATAAATGTACTACTGCGGGGGCTGGTAAGTTAGAGTCTTTAACGCCTACTACCGCATCTTATTCAACACCTAATACTATTATTAGTGGCTTTAATTCAAATACTTTTATTAGCGATACTTTCGTTCAAACTGAAGGATTAGGAGAATATGTTTTTGAACTTCTTAGTCATACAGAAGGTGGAACAACTGAATATTCTGCTAAATTAACAGCTCCAAATGGATCATCTGAAGCTTCAGCTTGGAGCAGTACTAGTACAAATATGTTTAAAGGTATCACACCTTCAGGCACAGTAGGTAAAACAACAATTATAGTTTCAAATGGGTATTGAACTAAATCTTATTTATTTAAAGCTTAGTATATAAATAATAAAAGGAGAGGAAATAAATATCTTCTCCTTTCTTTAATATAGAGATAAAAGGAGGATATATATGATTTTAAATATAAAACGATTTGCTCCTGATTCTTATTGATTTGAAGTTGATGTTCGAGAAGAATATGAATATACTACAAAGAATTACACCGCTTCATGTATGGTAATTTTAATGGGAGAACGTGATTTTTCTTCTATTGTAGACCAGAATAATAGAGATGTAACTTCAGAATGGAATGTACATGGTAATATGGGAAGCAAAAGAATTACGCAAGAGACTCATGATGTTTTAACAATTCATTCTGAAGATGGATACTATAGTGATAATATAGCTATTAACGTTTCAAATTTTACACCTGATAGTGATTTGTATGCACCAGAAATAAATGGAGATGTAAGAGTTAAAAATACAGAATTAAAATTAAAAGATATAGTTAATATAGTTCAAACAGTAACTGATATTATATATCCAATAGGAAGTGTTTATATTAGTACAACAACCGCAGATCCAGGGAATCTTTTTGGGGGAACATGAGAAAAGATTGCTACAGGACGAACTTTATGAGGTGCAAGTAATGATAATGAATTAAACACTACTGTAAACTCAGGTTTACCAAATATTACTGGTGCTATGACAAACTTACAATGAAATAGTCCTGTTGGTCTTTATAATATGACTACTACTGGGGCTTTTTATAATTATCAAACATCTCCACAAGGTCGTGTCACTGCTGAAGATACTTATTGAGGTAGTGGTTCTACTAGTGCATCATTATTAGGTTTTAATGCGAAAAATTCTAATAATATTTATGGAGCATCTTCAATAGTACAACCTCCTGCATATAAAGTTTATATGTGGAGAAGAACAGGATAGGGGGTAAATATATGATTATTAATACAGATTTAATTTATCCAATAGGGGCTATTTATATATCTACTGTTTCAACTAATCCAGGAATTTTATTTGGAGGAATTTGAGAAGCTATAAATAGTAGGTTTTTAATAGGCACAGGGACAGCTACAGGTGAAGGTGGAGAAACATATAATTTTGTTGCAGGCAATGCTGGAGGAGAATATAGTCATCAATTAAAGCAAGCAGAAATTCCTAACTTTTCAGGTAGTTTTTCAACTACTGTACCTGGCAATCATAATAATTATGCAAGTGGAATATTTTCAGGAGATTCGTCAACTTGAAGTGGACAAACTTTAGTTTCAAATCAACAATCTGGAAGTAATATGTGAGGATATAAAGCAAATTTTGGTGGAAATGGTTATCATAATAATTTGCCTCCTTTTTATGTAGTTTATATGTGAAGGAGAGTGTCTTAATGAAAAAAATATTTTTAAATAGGTTTGCTGATGAACCATCTACTCCCGCATCTCAATTTTTAAAAATAAACTCAGAAATAAAAATTGATGGAACGAATAGAGATTTAAAAACAATTGATACGGATTTATCAAGTGTTATTGCTCTTGATGCTACAAGAGTAACAGTGCCTGTAAAATTATGAACAAATTCAAATCCCAATAGCACTTTCGCAGCTCAAACCGTTAATGTTCCAAATTTAAAAAATTATGATTATATAGAAATATTTTTTAAAAACTGAGTTGAAGGACATTATGGATATATGAGTACAAAATGTCCTGTTGGTAATGGAAACGCATTTGCTTTATGTTATACTATTTGTTTAAATTCTGGAACAACAGCATCAACTCCGCACTGTGGAGAACGTTTAGGAACTTTAGACACTACTAATAATAGAATTTCTTTTGGAAACAACTTTGGTGTAGTTATCAATACAAATCCAACTGCAACTTCAAATAATTCTTGAGGAGTACCTCAATTTATACTTGGATACAAGTTTTCTTCGTAGGAGGTAATTAAATGAAAATATTAGATATTAAAAGATTTGCTACAAGCGGTGGTGACGAAGAAAGTTTTTCTGTTAATATTTCCTACCAATATTTACAAAGTGATGGTTTATGTACTGGGGTCTTGGTATCTGTGTATGCGAATAGAGCTTTTTCAGGGGTAAAAGATAGCAATGGAAATGATGTATCAAGTGAATGAAGTGAAGGATATCCTACAGGAGAATTGCATAAAACTTATTATGAAAATACAACAGAAATATTAACTTTTATTAGTAGATATGGAGAGGAAGATGTTCAAACCATTACTATTGATGATATAGATACAGTTTTTCCTGATGAGAATTATAATGAAAATCCATCTTCGAACGGGGGGTCAAAAATGATAATAAATTCAGATATAAAAGTTAATAATTTAACTTTAAGTCAAATAGATACAAAAGTAAATAATATTTATCCAATCAATTCTTTATTTAGAACAACTAATTCTGAAACAGATCCTAATGAGTTATATGATGGAGTTTGAACTTTAATTAGTTCTAATGTTATTGATACTGGATGGCAAGCTTTTTCTTGGACTAATTCTACGTATATAGGAACAACACAATCTAGTTATACACTTAATAAATGACGTATAACAGATAATGTTTTACACGTTATAATAGGTGCAGGATGTACATCTACTATTAACCATGGTAATGAAGATGAAATTGCTAGAATTCCTATTGCAAATAGTGGATTAGATAGTAGTGCAAATAGAATGTGGACTGGCGCAGTTGGTGGATCTGGATGTGTAGCAGGTTTCCTTTTAAAAGAAACCGCTAATGGAGTTACAGTGGGAATAAAACCTCATACATCTTCTGCTTTTGCAGCAGCTCCTTGGTATTCAACCTATTTTACTTACCCATTGCCAAGTACTTTTACTTTTAAGAGTGGTAGTTATAAAAGAGAATATGTTTGAGAAAGGGTTTCATAAGGAGGGATAAAAAATGAAAACAATGAGATTAAATGTAGATTTTATTTATCCTATTGGTTCAGTATATATTACTACTAGAGCAGATGTAGACCCAGCAGTTTTATTTGGAGGAACTTGGCAACAAACTTGTAGAAGTAGATATATGATAGGAGCTGGTATTAATGTTGCAAATACAGATACAACATATGGAGAGCTAGCAGCAAATACATTAAATCTTACTGGAGGGGCCTTATTAGGCACTAATGAAGTAACCTTAACAGAAGCACAAATGCCATCTCATACACATACTCAAAAAAGTTGTACTAATCCTGGAGACCATGCTCATAATACATGGAATTATTTTACATTTAAACATGCTGGTGGTAGTGTATCAACAACTGCGACTGGTGAACCTGGAGATGGACGTGGAAATGCAACTCAGGGAGCTGGTAGCCATACACATACTATTACATTAAATAATACTGGTGGAGGTTCACCTCATAATAATATGCCTCCTGGTGAAGTTTTTTATATTTGAAAGAGGGTGGCTTAAATGAAAAAATTAATATTGAATAAATTTGCAGAAGAGCCATCTATGGCGGCAACATCTTTTATAAAATTAAATGAAGATTTACAAATAGGAGATAGTGGAACTTCTTTTTCAGAACTTTCATCTATGAATTTTTTCTTTAAATTATTTAATTTTGAAACTAAAGAGTTTGGTGGAGCTAAATGATTAAAAGTTTATTATACAAATAGTAAAAGTGGAACGGTTTTATGGAAAGATGTAGATGAATTAGGTTGCTCTTTTCAAACTTATAAATGGTCTATCTTAGGTATGTTACCAAATTTCTACAATAGTTCTTATGGTGGATATGAATTTTTATACGAATCTGTTCAAGAGAATAAATATAATAGATGGCGTCAAACTAGTAACCCATTATTAACAAGCCAAGATGTGTCTGGATATAATCCTATATCAATTCAGATGTCTGGAAATAACTGGGGAGGACTATCTTTATCTAGTACAAGAGGAACATCAACAATTATAGATGGTTCACCTCGTACAACAGATTGGTGGTATGCAATTGGACAGCAAGCAGCATATCAAGGTGGAATACCTGGTGGATCTGTAGCTGTTCAAGAGATTTATTTATGGATAAGAATAGGTTAATATAAATGAGATGTGGAAACACATCTCTCTTTTTTATTGGTCTAATATTAGAAATGTTTATAAAGTATTTTTAAAATATTTTTAGAAGAGAGAGATTTATAGGAAGAAAGGAGTTATGATATGGGACAATTATTGGCTAAATATAGCATTACTGAAATTGTTGTATTTTTAGTTCTTTTAGGATTTGCTATTAAAGAGCTTGTTACTTTTTTTGACTGGGCTCATAATAGACTTAAAAAAACTTTTGATAAAGAAGATGAACATGAAGAAATCAAAGAACAATTAGAAACAGTTGTAAGTCGTTTAAGTGATATTGAAACACATTTTAATACAATGATAAGTGAAAATCGAATAAAATATAGTGAAATGCAACAATCAATAGATTTATTAATAGCATCAGATAAAGATGATATTAAAGCCTGGATAACAGCACAACATCATTTATTTGTTTATGAATATAAATGTATAGATGATTATAGTTTAGATTGCATTGAAAAAAGATATTCTCATTATAAAGATGAAGGTGGAAACAGTTTTATTGAATTATTAATGAGTGAAATCCGCGCATTGCCTAAAGTGTCTGTTCTACCAGAGCAGAAAGGAGTAGAAGAAAATGTTGAAGATAAAAGATAAAACAAATTTATGCTTCAACCGCGGTGATGAAATCTATTTAACTATTACTCTTTGTAATGAAACTTTTAAAGTTGGAGATAAAGTGCAAATGAATGTTGTTGAAAAAGAACATTATGAAAATGTTTTATTCACAAAAGATTTTACCGTTGGAGAAGAAGGTGCTTCATATGTTATACACTTAACACCTGACGAAACTAGATTTGGAACAGTATTAACAAAAAAAGGAAAAAATTATTGGTATGAAATATCTTTAAATGATATTACGTTAATTGGTTATGACGCATGTGGACCTAAGATATTATCATTATTTCCTGAGGCGGAGGTGTCAGAATAATGGGTTGTCATTGCGCATGTTTAAAAGATAATGAAATTAAAGTTATAATGACTCCTGGTACTGTATCTACTCAAGATATTCATTTAGAAAATGTTTATTTAGATGGTTCTGAATTAGTATTAGAAATGAATAATGGAAAAATTTTTAGAATAGACTTAGGATTAGTACCTATAAAAACTCAAGATATTACTATTTCTAGAGATTTTGATGAAGGTACAAAAATTATGACTTTTACAGTTGATGATGAGGATTTTGATATATATATTCCTGATGAAACTGCAGGTAAACTCGTTACAAAAGATAATCAAACCTTTACAACTAAAGATGAAGAAATTCTTATTTTAAAAGAGGAAGGAGAATAATAAATGGCAAATTATAAAAGTGCTTATACAGGTGTAGAAATAGATGCAGGGATAGCAAAGGCTAATACTGCTTTACAAGCACACCAAATATTAAAAACTATAAATAATGAATCTTTAATAGGAGAGGGAAATATTGAAATTACTATTCCAACTTCTACAAGTGATTTAACTAATGACGGAGATGGAACAAGTTCTTTCGCTACTGAAAATTATGTAAATGAAAAAGAATATAAAATTGTTGTTCCTAGTACTATTTTTGAGACTTATCTTACAGAAGCTGGATTAGGAAATAATTGAAGTATAACAGAAGAGGAACAAGAAGAATTTTTTACAAAATTAGAAAATTTAACAAATGCAATAAATAACAATGTTCCAGTTATAAAACTATCATTTTTAGGAGGATTCGATTTTTTACCTGAATCTTCTTATTTTTTCGAAAATAGTTGAGAGCTTGTTTTTAATTTAAGAGATATATCTTATTCGCCTTTTGGACATGGAGATTGGCAAGTTAAATTTGGACATAATATAAATCAAGAAGGACAAAAACACTATTGACTTACTGTTAATTTAACTTTAAATGATCCTGATAATCTTCCAAAAAGAATTCTAGAGTGTCCTTTTAACTACGAAGACACAGATGGTTGGATACAAATAGACGATGTTTCTTTTAGTAGTAAATTACTTAATTTCTATCAATTAGCATTAGAAGCTCAAACTGGACAAAAAGTCTATCCTGGAAAACATTTTGAATTACAATGTAAAAACGCAGAAGAAGGTTTTATTTATAATTTCCCTTTACAGACTATTGATCCTTCATTAAATTATTATTTACAATTTGGTTCTCCGCACTATGTACAAGCACGCTATTATGTTTGATTTCAATATGATACTCAAACAAATACATGGAAATATACGATGAAAAAAAGTGGAACAACACAATAGTTCCACTTTTTTTTTGTTTGGACTAAATAAAATAATATAAGTTACAAGTTTTTTATATAATTTTAGAATAGAGAGAAAAGGAGTGTGAATTAAATGGCAGCGACAAATGCTTTATACCCAGCATTAATTGAAACATATATGCCCGCTTTTTTAATTGACAGTGGAGACGAAGAAAAAGATATTTGTAAAGTTTATTTTTCTATATCTCAATATAATAGTTTCTCAAGAATTGCAAATGCTCAAGTTTCAGTGAGAAACCAAAATACTAATTTATCAGTATTAAATAAATCGCAATATCCTTGTGAGGTTATGGTAACAAATATTTATATAGACGACACAGTTGCAACAGATGCTAAATACTATGTGAAGATAAGAAAAACAGATATGGAAAATAATAACTTTAGAGTTGATGAATATTATAAGGTGCAAATTAGATTTACAGATGTAGATGCTAGTCCTCTTCCTCAAGGAATGACACCTCCGCAAAGAATTGATAGCTGATTAGTTAGCAATCTAGATCATTTTTCAGAATGGTCAAGCGTATGTCTAGTTAGAGGGATTTCTAAACCAAGTCTAGAGTTATTAGATTGAGATCCCGCACAAATAAGAGAGATTGATTGGAGTGTTCAAAATACTCAAATAAATGGTTCTTTAACTTTTGCTGATGAAAATGAAAATGAAACTTTGAAAAGTTATAGAATAAAATTATATGATACTGAAAATAATCTATTAACTGATAGCGGAGATATTTTTACAAGTAATTATAATAATGAAAATACTATTAATTACACTTTTAAATATAATTTTAAAGTAGATACTTCTTATTATTATACTCTTGAGTATACAACACAAAATCTTTATTCAGAAATTTCTACTTATAATTTTAAAATGATACAAGGAAATACTCAATCTTATAATTTACTTTTAACAGGATATATCCGCCCAGAAGATGGACATATAGATATTCAAATTAGAAGAAGTACTGATCAAACCCCAGTATCAGGAAATATTGTTATTAGAAGAAGTTCTAGCAAAGAGAACTTTACAATATGAGAAGACATCCATACAGAAAGTATTTTAAATGTTCAAGAGGTAGATATAACATGGTCTGATTTTACTGTTGAAAGTGGAGTATGGTATAGTTATTGTGCCCAAGTTGTTTTACCTGATAGAACAAGAGGAAAAATAACTGAAATAGCAAAACCAGTTATGATAGTTTTAGACGATATATTTTTAACAACAGCAAAAAGACAATTAAAAGTTAGATTTAATCCTTCATTAAGTTCAATTAAAAGAAATATAAACGAAACAAGAATTGATACTATTGGTTCTCAATTTCCTTATATAAAAAGAAATGGAGATATGAATTATGTTTCTTTTCCTATTGGTGGACTTATTTCTTCTGAGATGGATGAAAATAGAAAATTTACATCTAAAAAAGAATTATATGGAGAAAATAGAGAATATTATAAAGATTATAATGAACAATATGAAATTAATAAACATTCAGATGTAGTGTATGAAAGAGCTTTTAGAGAGGCGGTTATGGATTTCTTATATTCTGGAAATGTTATGTTATTTAGATCGCCTACTGAAGGAAATTATTTAGTAAGAATTATGGATTTAAGTTTCTCACCTGAGAATACTTTAGGTAGACGTCTTTGGTCATTTAGCGGAACTGCCTATGAAATAGATTCTTGTACTATTGATAATTATGATACTTATGGAATAATTGAAGGAAGATATTAATTATGAAACGTAATTATATATATTTAAATGACTCAAATTTTTTAGAAGAAATTAATAGTAATAGACAACAAACTCAATATGTAAAAATTACGTTATTGGATTGAGAAGAAAATCCTATAGAGGAAATTCAAGGATTAACTACTGGGGGTTCTATTAACTTAAACGGCGACTCCGCAGTAAGAAGAACTTGTAATTTAACAATGTATGTTTATAAAGAAAATTATATGAGAATTACAGATCCAAATAATATGATTTCAATAAATAAAAAAGTTTTTCTTGAAATAGGTTTAAAAAATAATACAGATAAATATACTGATTATGATATTATATGGCAACCTCAAGGAACTTTTGTTGTTACAGCATGTGGGACTTCACACAGTACAAGTGGAGTTACTTTGAACTTAAACCTACAAGATAAAATGTGTTTATTAAATGGTACTTGTGGTGGAGTCCTACCTTCGTCAATTCAATTTGATAAATATGATACTATTGATGAGACAGGAGAATATGTGACTCAAAAGCCTACCATTGTTCAAATTATTCGTGAATTAGTAAATCACTGAGGAAATGAACAATTAGGTAAAATTATTATAAAAGATATAGACGAAAGAATTAAATGTGTTATGCGTTGAGTTGGAGACACACCAGTTTATGCCTATTATAAAGATGGTCAGTATAGGATGACAACAAATAAATCAGAAGCTGAAGATACTGGAGAAGTCTTAATAATAAATAATGATGGTGAATTAGCAGGAGTTCAAAATTTTACCATTGATGAAAATGGAACTCTTGATTATCCAGATGGACTTTTTATAGCTTCTGATGGAAATATGAAAGTTGTTTCTCATAATTATATAGAATATAATTGAGGGCAAGATGTTGGATACATCTATACTGATTTTACTTATCCTGAGGATTTAATTGCTAACCCAGGAGATACAATTTGTACTATACTAGATAAAATAAAAAATAGACTTGGTAATTATGAATACTTTTATGATGTTGATGGTAATTTTCATTTTCAACAAATTAAAAATTATTTAAACATAACTCAAGCAACTACAAACTTGGAAGATATGCATAATGAAGATTATTTAGTAGATATATCAAAAGGACAAAATGTTTATAATTTCAAAGATAGTGCTTTATTTACAAATTATTCTAATTCTCCAAATTATAGTAATATAAAAAATGATTATGTCGTTTGGGGTATTAGACAAAATACAGAAGGAATTAAAGTTCCTATTCGTTATCATTTAGCTATTGATAGCAAACCACAAATAGGAAACATATACAATGTATTTTTCTATAATGATCCAGATGATGGATTGTTAAAAGCTAAAGTACCTATTGAATTTGTTGACAAAAGTCATTTTCCAACTCAAGGCGCAGCAGGTTGCTTTTACATGGATAAAGCTACTAATATTATATATAAATGAGATGGAAAACTTATGGATTTTGTTATTGTTTTTGGAGGAGAAACTGAAACTTATGCTACTATAAGTGAGTTTCCGCAACCAGGAGAGCAAGGAAAAGTTTATATAGATGATTCAACTTCAAAAACATATAATTGAGGATTAGATAAAACATCAAGTCATTTTACGGCTATCCAAAAACAATTAGATGATTTATCTGAGAACTATTATCGAAATTTACAAAGTATACAAACTAATATAGATGATACTGATAGTACTTTAAATAATTTACAATATTCTTTAGATGAAATAACAGAACAAATAACCCCTATTGAAGAAAATATTGTTAAAACAACAAAAGACAAAATAAATGCAGAAAGACTAAAAGAAAAAAATGAAGATGAAGCGGATGCTCTTCAAGATCAATATGAATATGATTTAGACCAAAAGCCTATCGCAGAACAAGAAGTTGCGACGGCAGAAGCTACTTTAGAAGAATTAATAGAAATGAATCAAGCTACTGTAAGCGGAGAATTAATCGAGGTTAATAATGCTGATAACGCAGATATATTATCTATTAAAGTTTATGGTAAAACTGTTCAAAGAGCTACACCTTCAATGAATAGGCCTATTAAAGTATTTCCTTTAACCGGAAATATATCTATTACCGCAAGTACAAGAAATGGTTTAGAAAATACTTTATATTATTATTTTAATGATAATAGATTTTTTGCTCTTGCAGAAGATTATATTCAAGATGGAATATTAGTTAATAATTATGATAGATATACTTTTTCAGGACATGAAGATTGGCTAGTGACAGCTACAACTCCTGACTATATTGAGTTTAGCGCAAATGTACCTACCTCTAAAGGAATTGCGGGAACCACTTATTCAAGCTATTTTCCAAATACAGATGATTGTCGTGTAACTGTTATTAATAAGATGGTTTCAGTTAGAGTGCCTGTAAGTATGAATATTACTACTGATACAGAATTCAATAATTGAATTATAGAAAGTCTTTCTAACACAGGTATTCCTGTTGAAGTTTATTATAAATTAGCAACTCCAAAATCAATACAGATTACATCTGTTGGAATATTAAAAACTTATAATCCGCAAACAATCGTTTCTAATGATATTTCATCTCAAATAGAATTAACATATATGACAAATACTTATTCTCAAGAAATTGAAGATGCTAAAGCAGACTTAAAAACTGCTACTAATACATTAGAACGAATTGAAAAAGAAATTGCTGAATTACCAGACACTATTCAAACTCATTTAGATATAGCTCAAGAATTAGAAAGAGAGATTGCAACTTTAGAAAATATTTTAACTACTCTAAATAATCAGTTAGATCCTTTAGAAGCTCAAGAAGCTACTATTCAGGACGCTATTACCGCCCAAGAAGATTATAGAGAAGATTATGAAAATCAAAAAAATATATTAACATATGAATATAATGAAGATTATGCTGAGCTTGCGGCTACTCAATATGAATATGTTGAAACAGAATTAGTTGCAATGGAAAAAGTTCAAACTACAGATTGACGTTCTGAATTATATCTTCAAGGAGCTGCCGCAGAACCTTTAGGAGTTTCAAGTAATTATTATTATCCTGAATTAGCTAATGAATGACCAAAAATTTATGATTTAAAACAAAATCATTATACAGATGAACATGGAGATATTATCTATACTGGTGGATTTAAACAAGAAGTTTTAGATAACCCAAGTAACATGGATTATTTCTTAGATTTTATAGATTCAGATGCAGCCATTTCTCAATTTAATGTAAATGCTATTGGAAGACGTTCTATAGTTGAAAGCAATGATGGCTTTAATTGTGTATTTGAACCTATCATTCCTGATTATGTTATTATTGGGGTTAATGATCCAGATATAGAACAAAAAAGAGAAGAATGTATAAAAAGAGGTCAAGCATTTATCCAAGTAGAATCAGCTATTTATGATACATTAGCAACTGGAGGAGCATCTAATGGATGTTTTGAAGAAGTAAAAATGTTATTATATAATTATACAGGTTATAATGAACAAATTAACTTAAATATGATACCATTATATTATTTAGAACCAAACATTAGAATTGGAGTAAGAGATGTGGAAGCCGATATCTCAGGAGATTTCGTTATTAAAACTATATCTTTACCATTAGCTGTTGGTGGAACAATGTCTATTTCAGCAACAAGAGCAGTTGAAAAACTATAAAAATTAAAAAAAGACTCAAGAGATTTTAAAACTCTTGAGTCATTTTTTTTATGCAATTTTAAATTGTATTTATTTTAAAAATAAGAAAAAGAAAACTTATGATAAAAAATCTTACCACTTGTAATTTTTGTTTGTTATTTTTATTCCCAATTAATTTCATTAGGTTCATTTTTAAATTGCGCGAATCCGATACATATTGCATCAGCCTCGTCATCATTTACTTTTATTCCGTATTGTTCTTCTACAAAAGCGATATCCGCTTCTTTTAACGATGTTCTTTTTATTCCTCTACCATTTTTAATTCCACATGCTGCTCTTCAAGAGCTTGGAAATATATATTCAATAACAACTCTTTTAAAGTATTTATCATGGATTAAAAATTCCAATGCCGCCTGAAGATACATTAATGCTTTATGAGTCTTTTGATTACCTACTCCATATCCGCCTTCAGGTCTAACTTCTTCTACTATGATTTTATCAATTTCATTATTTTGTAAAATCTCATCAATGGCATCTGCCATAATGTGAATTCTTTTTATTAAGTCTGTTGAAGAAGATGTAATACATCCGTGGTCTTTTAAGTCTCCATCTGCGAAGATTGCCCATCCAGAACTTTTTGTACTTAAATCTAACGATAATAATTTCATTAAATCTCCTCCTTTATTTCTTATATCTACATTATATCAAAAAATATTGAATTTGTCAAAAAAAAGTTTTTGGTTTAAAAAATTCCAAATGGTTTTTTGATTTTGAATTGACGATTGTCCGCGCGCCA
>OCVV011296669.1_pt1 | contig 56492 bp, 105 predicted proteins | sample 1539721 | NCBI WGS metagenome assembly OCVV01 (sample SAMN02144230, study PRJEB22623) | gut metagenome | biome: sheep rumen | host: Ovis aries | place: New Zealand
GATACTGATGTACCGTAAGGTACATGAAGTGTATTGCCCTCCACCGATGCGATATCAACCGAACCATATCCGCTGGGGGATACAGCAAATGTGACATCATACCACCGCAAGGTAGCAGTGAATGTTGCGGTAATCGCCCACCCCGAGGAAGTGACAAATCCAGAGGTTACATCCCAGGACTGGAACTCATAATCATACTGGGCAGTATCAATCTCGGCATTTGCATAGATTTCATAAACCCCGATGGTAAGTTTATTGCCCTCCACCGAATATGGGGTGTTATACCTGACAGATACCTCATCACGGGTAACATGACCGTAATCCGAATTATTTACCTGAATATACACGGTGTATACCACATCGACCACATCAATATTCGCGGTAATTGTAGTACCACTCGCATCCGTGATGTTACCTGACGATTCCGACCAGGAATTGAACACGTATCTGTATTCGGCGGTCGGGTCGGAGGGCGTGGCAGTTACAATCACATCTCCAATATGAATCTGGTCCCCCTCTGCATAGAAATAAGTGTTGTAATGGACCGTGACAGATTGATGGTCCACTGTACCGCTCCCTGCGGGGGAAACCTCGAAATAAACGGTATACGGAACGTAGTTCTGTTCGAAATTCGCCTGGATTGTTGCAGTACTTGCATTCGTAACGGTTCCGCTGGACGGGGACCAGCCAGTGAATGTATAGAAGTAGGTTTCATCAGCCTGCGTGGGCTGGGCAGATATGGTTTCTCCATATATCTCTAATTCACCAGACTGATTGACTGAATAGGTCGTACCGTATGGTACAAGGATATCCGCCCTGCTGACTGAACCATATCCACTGGGGGAAACGGTGAATGTAACATTGTATTGCTGTAATGCCCGCGAGAAGGACACGGTTATATCCATATTGCCACGGACAGTACCAGTATCGGGGGACCATCCATCGAATGAATAGTCCCATTGGTCATTATCCGCCAGGATATGAGCCTCGACACTGACTGCCTGGGCCCGCTGGAATGTCAGCCTAGGTACTCCGTTCACAACAGACGAGGTAATCGTTGAACCATACTGCACCGATATGGATGATACCGTGTACCCATCCCGTGTGATATATCCATATTCTCCGTTGACTTCAATAAAGGATACCGTATAGGTATTGATGGTCCTTTCGAATGTAGCAAGAATCGTGGAATCGCTGGTGATAGTTCCAGATGTACGGGACCAATAGTTGAAGATATAACTATACTCATCGGTCCTATCGGATGGGGTAGCCACAACCCTATCTGTACCGATGGTCAATTCATTCCCCTGGGCCGAGATAGATGACCCATCACGAACAGTAAGTGAAGATGGACTTACAGAACCATACTCACTATCGTTGACAAGAATCGTAACATTCCTCCAAACAATCGCCGTTGCAGAGAAATTCGCATAGATGGTCATATTATCCGTAACAGTTCCGCTGGACGGGGACCAGCCAGTGAATGCATAGTCGTAATCATATGTGGACGGCTCCGCCGTAGCGGTTGCCGTGTAGGACCCGATATGGAGTTCCCCATTGTAAACATAGAACGTGGTTCCGTAAGGAACTTCCACATAATCCATCGCTTGTCCAAGTATCTCTACCGACCCGTAACTAATGTTATTCGATTCCACGTTAACAGTCTTGGTTACTACCACGAAATGAGCAGTGACATAGGTTTCCCCCATAATCGTGGAATCAGAGGGGTACCACTCCCAATAAATGAACTCGTATGCACCTACGGTCGTAGGAGTAGCGGTAACTGGAGAATTGGAACCGACCGTAAACGATGAACCAGATACCGAAATGCTATCTCCGTAATATGCGGTAATCTCACTCTCGGAAACGGTACCATAAGTCGGGTTATCTGAGGAGAAATGCACCGAATAGGGTCTGGGCGAACTCTGGAATACCGCAGTAATCTCTGTAGTATTATCAGTGATGGTTCCGCTGGACGGGGACCACTCCCTCAGCGAATAAACAGATTCAGTGGATTCGGGCATGACCGTGGCGTAAATCGTGAACGAACCGATTGTCAGGACATCACCAGATGCAGAATAGGCCGTGCCGTAAGGCACGCTGACAGAGGTATCGCTGACGGTACCCATATTTTCATCATTGGAACGGATAGTGACGGTATACTCATTCTCAACCGCCTCGAAATTCGCATAAATCGTATCATTACCCATTACGGAACTGGGCACATCGGACCAATTGAGGAATGAGTATGTGTAATAATCAGTACGGGGGTTAGGTGAGGCAACGATTACAGTACTTCCGATAGTAAGTCTATCACCATTGGTTGAAATGAGTGTGCCCTCGATGACCGTGACGGACTGTTGGCTTACCGAGCCGTACTCACTGCTGGGTGCCACCTCAATGGATATCGTATAGTAGGTGGGGGGCTGGAAATTCGCAGTGACATACGTATCCATAGTAATAGGTCCGCTGTCATAAGTGTAATCCATGAAACTACAACCAGGATAAGGCATCGCTCTTGACGATTGATTAGGAACGGTGGTGGATATCTCATCTGAACTGGCCATAAGATAATCCCCATCCATGATGACCAATTCAGGTTTGGATGGGTACCCATAATCGGAATTGTTGGAAGTGATGAATACGGTATGACACTGGTAGATATCGGTTGCGTAGTAGCCAGCATATCCGTTATTGGTATCTTTCTGGATATCCAACGCACTTGCATTATACACGGTTGCTAGATTGGTACACCCATAGAATGAATTGGTATATTCATACGGACTGGTACCAGTGGTGATAGTAGTAACCGTTGAAGGCAGAATTAACGCACTGAATCCAGAACATCCATTGAATGCACCAGATGCAATAGATGTAAGTCCATACGGTATTTCCAAGACTCCCGTAAAACCTGAACAATCACGGAATGCCATCGACCCAATTGTAGTCAATGATTCAGGTAATGTCAGAGTACCAGTGAAACCTGAACAACCATAGAATGCACTGTTACCGATACTTGTTACCCCGCTGGGAATGACCAGCGAAGTGAATCCAGAACATCTCTCAAATGCATTGTTACCGATACTTGTTACCCCACTGGGAATGGTTAGTGTGCCGATGAATCCAGAACAATAACTGAATACCTCGCTACCGATACTTGTTACCCCGCTGGGAATGACCAGCGAACCATTGAATCCTGAACATCTCCCGAATGCTTTGTTACCGATACTTGTTACCCCACTAGGAATGACCAGCGAACCAGTAAAGCCTGAACAACCATAGAATGCATTGTTACCGATACTTGTTACCCCACTGGGGATGGTCAGTGTGCCAGTGAATCCAGAACACCCGTTAAAAGTATCAGCGCTGATTGACGTGATGGTATTCGGGAGGGATAATGACGTGAATCCAGAACAATTATAGAACGCCATACTGCCGATACTTGTGACTGTGTTAGGTATAGTTAATGAACCAGTGAACCCAGAACAGCCACGGAATGCCTCTTGTCCGATAGATGTGACAGCATTTGGAATGGTCAATGAACCCGTGAATCCGCACATACGGAATGCTGAATCGGGTATTGCTGTCAAACTGCTAGACAGGGTAAGGGTGCCATCGAAACCAGTACAACCTGAAAATGCACTTGCCCCGATATACGTAACAGAATCGGGAATGACCAGCGAACCAGTGAACCCAGTACAACCTGAAAATGCACTTGCCCCGATATACGTAACAGAATCGGGAATGACCAGCGAACCATGAAATTGACAATTCCCGAATGCACTTACCTCAATTGTTTGCACAGAACTTGGTAACGTGAGCGTGGATGTGAATCCGCACCCATAAAATGCCCATGACCCGATATAGGTCACATTGTCAGGAAGTGCCAAGGAACCATAAAGTCCAGTACAACCTCCGAATGCACGATGCCCAATATATGTAAGACTGGATGGAAGATTCAAATCCCCAGACATCTGCAAATTGGTGCAACCATTGAAAACGTAGGTGCCTAATCTGGTCAATGTGTTGGGGAACGTTACCGCTCCGCCTTGTGCAACAGATGTATTATTGAAAACGGGCACATAGGGATAACTGGTACCGCCGTCCAATGCCGTGACTGGATAAGTTGTGGTCCCATCAGATACTGCGGACGGGACATTGATAATAAATGCGTTGGTACCATTGAACTTGGTGATGGTCGCACTGGCCCCATCCTCGTTCACGATGAATGTCCAATCACCATCAGTGTACGTAGTGGTATCTGCTTCGACATCATCGGAATCGCCAGTCAGAACAAAGATACCGCCTACCGCAACAGATATAATAATGGCCATAGCCCAAATTGATTTATTCATTCGATTCCCACCTATACTTGATACCTTCGATACCGTCTGCCGACCTATTGACGATGACTGCCACATCACTTCCAGTGTTATCCGATGTGACGGTATTGTTCATTGAGATGACAACATCCCCATCATGACTACCGATTACCGCAACCTTGCTGTCGATATCATATCTGACTTTGCTATCATACGCGCGATAAGCCCCATCGGGGTCAGGGTAATATGCCCAGGCAAACGCGACATTATTCATCGTGCCCCCTGCAATCGTGACCGTAAGATGGCTTATCACATTGTCCGATACCCCGTCATAGTGGTGCAGAGCCCCGTCCTGAATATATACTGCCTGATTATCTGCCAGCACCAGAACGATATCCTTCGATGTTATCACACCGTTATAATTGCCAGATACATCGACACCGTTGACCGCCTGAATGAATGTAAGGTCCGCTGTCGTGTCCAAGTCGGCAGAGCCCATCGGAACTCCCATCCCATCTCCATTATCAATAGTATCGACATCGTAAATCATGTCGAATATGACTACGCAAAAGATAGTGATTGCGATGACCCCTACCGTCATCAGGGCGAGGAATTTTGCCACACCCCCTGGTGTAAAACCATAATCACTATCGGAATCCATAATGGATTATTGCGGGTATATTATAATTACTTATGGTCAATTAATGACCCAGACACCTTTTGAGGGGGCATAGCCCCCTCAATCATCATAGTCCTCACCAGAGGACTCATCATAATAATCTTCATCGGAATATCCGCCATCATCGTAGTAGTCCTCGTCCTCGTCTTTGCCGATGAAACTCCTCACTGCCATGATGATGATACCCACAAGGACGATGATTGGAATGACCGCAATCATCACCCACCATCCCTCGGTCTTCTGTTTTACTGCCTTATCATGCACCTCGATAAGATTGATTAATCCGACATCGGACATAGTATACTGGATGGAATCAGCATAGAATGCCATCTTACCGTTCTCGGTACTGCCGAGCGATAGACCCAGGGTACTGAAATCGGTAAGCGATTTAAGATTCACGCATCCATCGAAAGCATTGGTACCGACAGTAAGATTGTCCGCACCGATGACCATCAGGGATACTATGCCCACATCATTCTGGAATGCGTACTGTCCGATATAGGTCATATCCTGGGGGATATTGGTAAAACCTGTGAACAAAGGACAGTTCTGGAATGCATAATCCCCGATTTGCACGATACCGTTGAGATTGACATAGGACAGCAGACTGCAATCTTTGAAGAGTGCATTGGGGATAGATACCATATAATCTGGGAGCATGAATGATGCCATCCTGCATCCCTGGAATGCACCTGCACCGATATGAAGAGCGGACGGGGCAGATGTGAATGTGGACCCAGTGCCCGCGAAAGCATACTCACCGATGTGTGTGACCCCCTCGGGTATTGCGGTAATGATGACAGAACTCGTATCCTGGAATGCTGAATCCCCGATGTAGGTCAGCGCAGACGGTAACTGATATAACCTGATTGTCGCACCCTTGAACGCATTGGCCCCGATGCTGGTCACGGTATCAGGGATAATCACGGTACCGACTTTCATATCCTTGAATACACCATCGCCGATTGCAACGGTGGTATAAATCATGACATGTGCATCGACCGTGCTGGTGAACTGACCAGGAATCATCAGATAGTCGGTATTTCCACCCGTATATGCAGTGATGGTCGCATCGGTGTCATTGGTCGTAATCTTGAACTTATCGAACTGATGCGGGACGTTGTTTACAACGTGAGTGGCATACAATGCAACCTTTCCATTATCATCAGCACCCATGGTTACGAACAGGACGGAATTGTTGATTACCTTGTCAAGTGCGGTACATCCATTGAACGCATCGGTCTGAATCTGATTCAAATCCTTGGGGAGCGTTATGGATATGAGTCCAGTGCCGTTGAATCCATTCTGGGAGATGACCTTCAATCCATCGGGTAATTGAATACCAGTAAGCGCGGTACAGCCCTGGAATGCCCCCTGGGAAATGGAAGTTACAGTCGAAGGGACCCTTGCTGAGGTCAGCGAGGTACAGTCCGCACACGCGCTGGCGGGCACCGAAACCAACCCATCGGGGAATACGACCGAAATCAGACCGCCACAGGATGCGAGCACACCTATCGCCACCTGCGTGGGCTGTGTGAACTCCATCCTGGTAACATGGTCTGCATCCGCGAATGCGGATTGACCTACGGCAGTCACAGAAATGGGGATGATGCTGATGCCGACATTCGTGGACCTGAACGCACTTTCACCGATGGATATAAGTGTTGCAGGCAGAACTGAAACGGTAATCGGGGTGTTCATGAACGCACGATTGCCAATCTTCACGATTCCAGGCGGAAGTACGTTGAGATTGAGGGACGTGCAACCGTAGAACGCATAATCGCCGATAGACTCCAGTGTAGATGGCAGACCCACGGTTTGCAGGTTGGCACAGCCATAGAACGCATCCTTCCCGATATTGGTCAGAGTCACTGGCAGGGTTATGGATGTAATCGACAGGAGATTACTGAATACGCCGTCATGCATATTTGCGGATGAGGTGCTGGCAATCCTGTCAACTATGCAGGGGACCCCGTGGTTATGAATGGTCACGGGGATGGTGTAGGTACTGCGTGCGTTCACGACCTTGAACACGGATGCGAAACCGTCTACGCACTGATACATCAGGTCCTCGCTTACAACCAATCCGTTATAGACCGCATCAACGTATAATGCGATACAGCCTTCAGTATCCTTGCCCTTCTCAAAGGAAAGCACACTTTCGTTGTAAACCGTTTTCAGACCAGTACAACCCCTGAATGCATCTTTACCGATGGAAGTCACGGATTCGGGGATGATAATCTCGGTAAGATTGACACAACCGAAGAATGAATATGCACCGATGTATTGCAGTGTGGCAGGCAACTGGACCGAAGTGAATGACTGCTGATAGAATAGACCCGAATCTGAATCGGATTCATCATCGAGATTGAATCCCAGCCCCACCACTGTGCGGGTCACATCATCATCCGTAACATGTGCAGGAATAATCAACTCGGATACACCGCTCCCGTCATACTGGGTGAGGATTGCGATAGTGTCATTGGCGAGGAAATGGAACTGCCCCTGCACACCAGCGGTATCGAACACCAGCGTATCTTCGGGAATGGAGGTAACTGGCAGGATTTCCGCCGAGGAGTAATTCACGACCACCCTCAGTCCAGAACAACCCTGGACAATCCTCAATCCGATGTTGTTCACTTCGGAATTAATCCACAGATTGGTGATTGCGGTATCGGCAAACGCGCCTTCCCCGATACTTGTGACCGAATGGGGCAACTCCACCATGCCAGCCAAGGATTTACAATTGTAGACCATGAGTGCAGGAATTGCAGTAAGATGGCTGTTGGCCCCAGTTCCAAAGACGAGGGCAGTGAAACCATCGGATTCGGCGAAGACCCCTTCACCGAGTGTTACCACCGAATCGGGAATAACAAGTTCCCCAGTGAATCCGTCACATCCCTGGAATGAACCTTCCCCGATGGAGGTCAATGAATCTGGAAGATTCAGCGAACCGACAAATTTAGTACCCGCGAATGCGAAATCCCCGATGGTCGCAAGATGGGCTCCCAGTGTGAGATTGCCGTTGAATCCGCAATTCTTGAACGCATTGGCACCGATTGCGGTAACGGTATCAGGAATGGTCAGTGAGCCTTTGAATTTGGTCACACCGCTGAATGCATCATCATTGATGGCCGTAATGGTGGCCCCCAATGTGACTGAGGCTCCGTTCTTGGAAATCTGTCCATCGGACAGCAATGGTTGGGTCCCAGACCCAATGGCAGTAACGGGATAGGTGTTTGTACCATCCGACACTGTATTAGGGATATTGAGCACCATGATGTTAGTTTGGGTGTATTCCGTCAATGTCGCGGTCGCAGTACCCTCATTGATTATGAATCCCCATGTCCCATCATACATCACGGTCGATTCATCGCCCTCACCTAAACTCTCATCCGCGATGGATATCAGCGTTCCTACTGCAGTGAGGATGGATGCTATCGCAATCAATGCCTTTGCGGTTTTACTAATCATTCATTTACCTCCTTCAAGGTATATGCAAAATTCGCAACAATGGTCATCGTACCATGAACGGCCCCACTCGAGATGGACCAGTTCACGAATGAATAAGAATGCTCGGAGGTTTCAGGATGGGGTGTTGCGATAATCGTCTTATCCCCGATGGTCAGAGAGGTCCCGTTGGCCGATATCACCGCACCAGGGCTGACCGAAATCGAAGAAACACTGACCGACCCGTATGCAGGATAATTCGGAGCGATGTTCACCACATATTGACTGGCGGTGCGGGTATATCCTACCTCGGACACCCCATCACCGTTCTTGACAGGTTTGGCAATCAAGCCCACAGGGGAATCGGTATTGGTCACGTCCGAACCGTGGCTGATTGCAGTGTAGCCCCCGCCGACACCCACCGCTACCGCATCCTGCCCAAAGGAATTAGCATAACCGTTAGAATAAGAAGCGTATGCCCCATCCGTTGCGGGATAATACACCCATTCATATGTCACACCGTTGATTTTCCCGCTGGTTATAGTCCACATCGCGGATGCAGATATCGAGTCGGTACCGTCTGCATAGGCATGCAAGTGCCCGTCTTTCACGAATATCGCCTGATTATTCGCTACGGCCAGCACCATATCCTGGATAGGAATCGCCTTCGAGTATCCCCCGCTGATTAAGATGTGGGTAGGTGATTCGTTGAATACGATGGTAGCGGTAGGTAGAGTCGTATCGGTCGAAACCGATTTGGATAGAGTGATTCCGATACCTTCCCCGTTATCTCCGTCATACCCAGTTTCTTCATAGATATTCTGCATAACAAACGGAATGAATACAGCGGTCATAATCACGATTCCCACCAATAACATGACCAATGTGGTCGCTATTGTGGCGGGAGATGCGTTCTCCGCAGACGAGTAAATATCGGAGTCCATACTATATAAAGTGCCAGCAAGTATAAAACGATTTACTGATAGATGGCGGGTGAACCCGCCACCCTCAGAAGGGCCACCAATCGCCCACAGATTGTATTCCTGCCACTAATGTTTGAACAACGCCCATCAACGCAACCAATATCAGGAGATAATAATTGCTGATACATACTGCAATGAGTACCGCATATAAGGGCATGGTTATCAACAGCGATGCAACGGTCCCCAACCAGCCAGGAATGTCATACTGCTCAGTTATCCTGAATGTGAATAAATTTATCAACGTTTCAAAGATATTGTCCAGACTTAAATCATAAGACGTATCCTGAATAGAGGATGATGCGACCGCATCACTTGACACGATTACTGACCAATATCCAGCGTTATATGCCTGTTCTACTGACATAATCTGGCCATTGGTATCTCCCTGCGACATCATATAGGGGTCTAACCTGATTGTGAGGTGCATAGGGATGCCAGAACCGAAAGTCATATCAAATGTAGAAGAGAATACCGAAGGATTATATGCCCTCACAATATCGCTGGCACTAAGATAACTTACTCCTTGGTCCTGGGCATTGATAGCCAACTGTCCCGCGATTCCTGAATTGGTTGCGTACTGGTACCAAATCAAATTTAAAGAAGTTGAATTTGGTTGAATCATGGTCATATTTCCATCAACATTCATCCCAAATTCTCTCAGAGGAGAAAAAGAATATCTGTAGCCATTAAAATTATAGTAGTAGTGCCCGTTAATAGTCTGTTTCGAAGATGGGGTGAAAAAGATTGTACTTGGATGGTCCTTGTCCATGGATACTGCGGTATACAATGTAGCATTCTTGTAATCCCATCCAATGATTTCATCAGTGGGAACATTATTCTCTACCCTGTATATCGGTGTGGCTGGAACGATATCTCCCGCATTGTTGGCTGGTGCGGTTACGTAGTAATACAATCCGTTATCCATACGCTTAACGCTGTAATAAGTCTGAGAATCACTGCCTATCGCACTGGCACTATATTGAGATGGAGCATAATTATCAATGCGCTCGGAATAAATCCACCCATCATCGGTGTAGCCATAGGTACCACCATCGAATGCGGTATATATCCCCTTTAATCCCCAGACTTCCTGAGATGCGGTAATCTTGTTCCCTGTTGCAAGATAGTACTCCTGCTCCAAAGCATGTATCTGGTCGGCATACGGGTCCTCGCTATCTTGCATATGGGCGGGAGCGAATATGGAAAAGAATAAAGGTGTGAAGAATACAATTAATAGTGCTACTATCACCATTTTACTCGTCCATTCGGGCGAAGACATCCCCGTGCTCCCCCCATTTGCCAGCATCAAATCACCTTATCCTTCATAGTGACCGCTAATCCGACAATAGCGATTACCACCATCAAAATGGTCAATGCATCAGGCAATACAGCCATAGCATTGAATATTACAGTGATGGGTAACATCAATGCAAACGGAATCATGAGGGAATCTTTACCGAACAGCGCGAAAACAACCATCATTACACCTACGTACACTGCCATAGATGAGATTGTCGTATCCCCATTGAAAAATACGTCCGCCATGACGTTTATAATTCCATCTAATCCAATCATATTCCACCACTACTTATTAATCCACCGCATATAATAATTGCGCCGATTATGACTGCCCAATCCATGAACTCCATATCCAGCATCTCAAGTCTGCGACAGACAATACACGCACCCACCATAACGATTATGAACACGACTAATGCCTGATTCCAATTCAACTCCCAACCTGGGGTCCACTGATATTCCTGTGTTGATTCGTTAGATATCGCATATGCAGATGTGGCAAAATACCACGAACCCTCTCCCGCGAATACATAAGATTTGGTTTCGCCCAAATCAAGAGTAGCACGGGTGCCTTCACCTATTCTAAGATAGGTATGATTGTCAGCAGTATAATCAATCGCACTACCCTTCAGCACATATTTTTTGTCTTGGAAAGTAATCTTCCCATCAGACACGGGCAACTCCACACCGTTTATAGTTAAGGAAGTACCATATGCAACTACACCGTTTATCGCAACCCGCACCCCAGGTAACTGGGTAGAAAGATAATTATTAAGATTCACATTGAAACCGCCCCACAGAAGTCCAAGGGGGTCATTTTCAATTTGAGTTTCAGTAATATATGAACCCCAATCTGCATCAAATGCGAGGAAATAAATGAACTTCAAAGACTGGGTATTGAGTAATGCGGAATTGAACACAATTGGAGAAACAGTATATGCTACGGTGTTTACCAGCGATGTCAATCCAGCAATCGTAATAGTGTCATCGGTAATCGAATATGTGATGTAAAGTCCCTTGTATACACCCACATCCACGGGAGCGGATTCGTCCAGAGTGTATACAAATTTGTACCCAGCATCCTGCGGGGTTGCAGTAAGGTACAATACATCCCCTGTGAATATCTGAATGTTGGATTGTGTGCTCCCCGTAGGAATAAGCAACAGCGAAACCTGCCCGTTGACTATGGTGGGATTATCCGCACCATTCGACCAGTACACTACATTACTATCAACTGTCGGACTAGTAGACCACGCATACCCTTCGGTAACTATCGAGAGTGCGATATTGGATGACGAAGTGGTCACTAAGGTCAAATCAGATAATTGTCCTGACCAAACAGTAGTATCTCCAGATTTTGCTACCCAATACCCGAGCGTATTGTATTCGAGATAATCACAGACTATCGGCACTCCAGTAAGTGTAACCGTATAATCGGCTTTTGTCGGAGTGGGATTAGAAATCTCACAATTCACACCCAGATTCTGATAGAGTACCGCCCCCGCACCGCCATTGATTGAAATAGTGGTCGCAGTAACTAATACCTGTCTATCCAGCCCCAAAATAACATCACGCAGATTAGCCCACGCAAGATGTTCCCTGATTCCGCTAAGGTTGTAAATTAGCCTCACCTCGGAAACACCATCAACAGGGGCAGACAATGGGATATAATCGGTAGAAATTCCTCCATATAATGGACTTCCATCAGATAATTTGATTCCTTCAAAATCCCCGAATGAAATGTCTGGTGAGGTGGTTGCAAACTGCACGGTATTCCTTACATAATTCATTGTAAGTTCCATTGCAGGCATACCGTCTGATTCGGCTGAATGGACTATTAACAGATTGCCAGGGCGCGATATACGTATTTCTTTATAGTTAGTGCTTTCATCTTCAACCTCATCTGACACCTCACTATATTCATAAGCCTCGTGGGTAATCTTGTTATAAGGAACCCAAATACCGTTGGTATACTGGAAATATACATCACTCAATTGCACATCTCTTTGATAAATAGACACATCGGTATAAAACTCATCAATATTCGCCCTGTTGATTATTGCACCCGACACTACATTCATTCTCCATGCCCACCTGGTAACAAAACGCAACGCACTGTCAATGTCACTGTCAGTAGGACGAATCATCACTGCATCATTTACCCCCGCCATCGTATCGAATGAAACAACATCCCCTTCGAGCGGGTTAGGTACGAATTTACCAATCAAATCGCTTGTGAACATGTAGTATACATATCCATCCGAAGCATAATCAGCACCAGTTGGTCCGACAATATACTTCGCTTCAACAGTACTATTGTACCCATCCCAAGTGAAGTCGAATGCCCCTGGTTTATATCCCCAAACACCGTCCAAGTATGCAGATGTAAACGAATCTTCCATTGATTTAGTAGCGCCGTTGGAGTAAGTAGCGATAATATCCCCATATGTATTCGGAGCATACTCGATGTCGCTGATATACACCGCAATATCTTTGTCGATAGTGAATTGGTCATTCTGCACAATTCCTGCAGTAGTCATGGGATAGCCAGCCCAGTCAAAATCGTATGAGTTCGTAGTAGGTTCCAAGGTATACCCTGAATCCTTGATAGTGACTGCTGTATAGGGGTCGACATATAGCGGATTAGTGATATCTGGCACACCGACTGTCACTGTAATGTTCGGTTTAGTTGAATATACGTAAACATTTGCTGAAGACCAAATTGCAATTCCATTGGAATCCAATCCAACATATGACCCGTTCATGTACTTGATAGACGAGGCAGTATTCTTTTCACCAGTCAGATAAATATTAGATGTCGTATATGTCTGCAGAATCGACCCATTATTGCGATATGCATGCTCCACGGATTTATCTGCATATAATTTACAGTCATACAGTACATCTCCCGTAAATGAGATACGGTAATTATTCTGCAACTCCACACCTACCTTACCTAATATTTCTGAAATAGGGGCGAAAATTGTAATACTGGCCACATTCGGACGGTCAGAGATATAGAAATTGATTACATCTGATTGTACTACATATCCTCCTATACCGAGGGAAGCCTGCGAGAATACCTTCGAAACTCCCCCATGAATCATCCCCCCATCAGAATATTTAACCCAGGTAGTTTCACTATCAGTAGATGCATCTCCTGTGACTGGATAAGAATCATACGTAACTCCAGGCTTATTCGTAGACCATTTGGTAGTAGATGTTGGAAAATCGCCTGAAACCTGCATCTCGCCCGTAATATAGGTAAACGACCTCATATTACATGTGTAATTGGAATAATCATAAGTTGCTCCACGAGGCGCTACGATATAGGGAGATGTACTACCTTCTTCCATATATGGGATAACAGCCTTATTTCCATACCACCCAGTAACATTGGAAGTCGGGGAATAGGAACTATATGAGGATACATCACCTGCATTTTCACCGATGATTCCTTCCAAATCTGTAATCTTATTATAGGCCACCTTCGTCACATCTTTCTGTGAAACATTTAAAAAGAAACCTATACCTGCAGTCAGCAACATCGCAACAATGAGAATGACCACTCCTTTCTGACCATTCACGCTATCACAACCGTTGTAGCATACTTGCTGTTCATATACTTAGTATAAACCTCGGTTTATAAATGTTTATGCTGGAAGCAGTAATCATTAATAATCACTACATTTATATAACACCACGTTGATGTAGTGATAAATCAAGGTGATAATCAAAAATAAAAATGAAAAGGTTTGGGGCCATATACCCGACCCCGTGGGTTATTCAACTGCTAGTATCAAGCCCTGGAATCGAGGAACCACTTGACGATGACCAGAAGAATGGCCAGGACGAGGAAAATCGGAAGGATTTCCACGATGGTTGCAAGGGTGGTTCCAGACTGAATGGGGTAGGTCGCTCCCTCGGGGGTGCCGTCAGTTCCAATCATAGAAGTGATGATAGGAATTGCGACCAGTGCGACCAGCACAATCATGATAATCAGGGATACGACTTTTCCAGTAAAGTTGTCTGCGGATGCCATTTAAATCACCTCAAATTCACTGCTGGTTGTTCTTGAAGAACATGTTCACGAGCATCAGGAGAAGCGCGAGGACGAGGAAAATCGGAAGGATACCAACGATGGTCGCGGTAGTTCCAGAAAGTCCAGAAGTTGCTTCGTTAATCACGGGGACCCCAACGGCCAGAATTACAACGATGGCCACGATGAATCCCACAATTTTTCCGACAAAGTTGTCTGCGGTTGCCATATTTATACCTCTTGTTCAGATTTTTACCTTTCTTCCCCCATGAACCACTTGATTACTCCGATGATTATACAAGCGATAGTCACGAAGATGACCGCACTAATCAATGTAGTGTATTGGGTAACGTCAGTACCAGCAGGTACCAATGACGATAGGGCTCCAATCTGAGTTAGTGTGACTGGTATGAACACGGTTGTCAAGATAATAATGGCTACGAATGCGGTCATGATAGCCATTAAGGTCTTGTTCATCATGTCAGTCATAATCTATGGATGGCAATCGACTATATTTAATGGTTATTCAACAAACATCACGGCATCAGATGATATTATCATCTAACATCTTCCATTGCGCTATTTGCTCATCCGTGAACTCCTCTTTGGAGAACATCACTTCTTCTGGGGACATCCTATTCCTGAAACCATCGAATGCATCCCCGAAAGATATTAGCAATGCGATACAATTCCCTGCATAATCCCTTGGTAGAATCTTCCACCTAGGTTCCTATTGCATCGTGCAGGCCACTTCCTCACTGAACGATGCGTAGTGCCTGAATTTGGTCGATGAAGTCTGCCTTGGAGCGCACGATGAGATAATATCCATTTGCATGTTCGATTTCCTCTTTCCGTTCCAATTGGGCCTGCGAGATACGGCCCGAAGGGGTTTTACCCTCGATTCCAACGAATCTTCCGTTTATGCACGCGATGAGGTCGGGGTCCCCTGGCTTGGAATAAGCCCCTCCAGCCACCGCAGACCAGAATCCACCGATTTCCTCGATGTAATCCTTAATCTCTTTCTTAATCTCCGACTCAAGAGTTCCTTGTTTCATGGTACCGTGGCGGGGGGCATAGCCCCCGTGTAGGTACCTTACTCATTCCGAACTATATCAGTTTTATCCCCTGCAGGTTCGGACGATTCCGCTTGAGGCGCGGGTTCGGGCCTTACAGGGACCGTGGCATAATTAACACGGGTATCGTAGATATCACCCTTATGGATGGGCCATACCTTGGGGAGAGTACAGTATATCGAAGAGTTGAACTGTGCCCTGGTGGTGTGGTGGAAGACCTTACCTCCAATCATCATCTCGATGTGGAGCATATCCCCCTTCTGAACCCCCCACTCGTGGGGAATCCAGATGCAGTAGGTCTGCCCTACCGTCCTGATAGGGAAACTGCGGACAAATACCATCTGCAACACCTCACTGGGTCGAGTACTGTTCCTGGGTCTGGAATCCGAGGGATGCGATAGTATCCAACTCGAATTTGGACACGGGATGGAACTCGTAGATGTTCGGGAACTGCCTGACCTCGCCATTGTACTCCCTGGGATTCGAAAGCACGACATTAGCCTTGACCACACCGTAGAGCATATCGTCAGGTGTGAGGATGCCTTTGGTGTGTTCAGGTCCCCTGAGTGCCCTTTTCAGCGAGTTGAGCGTTCCGATGACCTGTCTGTTGTAGTCCATTCCGTCCTTGGTTCTAAGGAAGAACGAAATCAGACTGCCCTCGCCATCCTTGGACAAGGACTTGAACTTGATTTTCATGACGTTGGGCTGAGTGGTTTCGGGAACGGGGATAACCATTGCGTTCTCGATGTACAGCAGGTGTTCGTTCTGGGAGAGGGGGACTTCCTCTACAGGCTCGATGTTGCTTAATTCCCAATCGGTAATTTTCATAGACATATTCTTTTCACTCCTTGTTGGTTACTACGGTCAGCATGTTGACCGCAGTCTTTTTGACGTATTTCTTGTAATCAAAACCGTCTACGTCAGCGGTCTTGAAATCAAAAGTGTTTTTCTCCGTGCTACGAAGTTTCACGGGACCAATCCTATCCAGATGGTTGCAGAGCATGAAATCCTTGACCCTGGCCTTCATATCTTCCTCACGGTCGATATTAGCCTGGTTCCGTGCAAGATATTCCTCGTTGGCCTTTCTCAGCGCCAAGTAATCATCTACCAACCTAGTCATTTCGGACCTGGTATTCTGAATATTCTTCAGATGTGCGATGAGTTCCTGGTCGATTTCGGAATTGGGGTCCGCGGGCAGACTGATTCCTTTGGCAATCGTATCCCAGTATACCTCCCTGATATGGTCCAGAGTCCTTGCCACCTCATCCTGGTCGATTTGTACCTCGAACAGATAGGTGTTGTACCTGGACGGGACCCAGGAATTGGGATTCGCATATGCCATGGCATCCATCACACCCAGGAGCATGTATGCCTTATCCTGTTTGGTGATGTAATGGTTGTAGAGATAGACCTGCCAAAGATAATTGGTAGGCGGATGCTCGGACCATTTCAGTGCACCGTTCTCACTGGTAGTCTTGACCTCCAGGATGTAGTCCTCGCCATCCTTGGACACAATCCCATCCACGTGCCCAGCGAAGACATCATCCTCGAAATCCGATTTCCAATCGACATGTTTTCCAGACCTTTTCCCGAAGATGTCCTCGGCTTTGTAGAATGCACCCTCATAAGTCTTGTCGGCATATTCGATGATGCGGGATTCGAGCAATTTACCCGCAATGACCTGCGGTTGGTTGCCGATATCCTCATCCCAGAGTCCCATGAGTTTGGTGGACATGGAGAACGGGGTCTGCCATGGGGAGATTCCCATCAATCCTCCCATCGCGGTACCAGTGACCTTCTGACGGTAGGTTCCGTCAGTCTGGACCCTGTTATCGCCCAACCATGCGTAATCCACCAATGGTGCTTCCCAGGTGTGTGCATCAGTCATCTCACATGCCCTCGCGTGCAGGTTTGACCTTGCTTTCCGCCTTATGCTTGATATCCAGCAAGATACTGATATCCTTTGATGTAGAGCAATTCTCGAAAACGGATTTGGCTGTCGCGTAATCCTCTTCGGAGATATTGTCCTTCAGCCTTTCGATGATTTCCATACTCTTTATGCGAGTCTGGGCCTCGACCATGGAAAGTTTGGTCTGAACAGGCTTTGTGGGAGGCGGGGATACCTTCGGCACTTCCGCCTGACTGGACTTTGCCTGCGGAACCGCAGTCACAGATGCGTTGGATGCGGGTACATCCGCCGTAGGATTGTGCGGGGTCGCGGGAACGGACACTGCGGGCGTGGGAACAGGAATTGCTTTGGCCGAAAGGATGCCGTTAACATTGGGCTCCCCGTCTTCCTCTTCGAACTCCAATCCCTCGATACCGTACCTGGACGAGTAGTACATCCTTTGTGCATTGGACAGGGCAATCGCTTCACCCTTATCCATCGTGGGGGATGCACTGATAATCCTGGTTACATCGTGCTCACCGCTGTCAAGGTCAGTGATGACGATATCGCAAGTGAACTGGACCCTACCGCCATCGGTCGTGACCGACACGATGTTGATTTTTATGTCAAGGCCGAGGTCAGCGTAGACTGGCATGACATTCTTTTTGATTTTTTTCAACGAGGTGTAGTAAATCGTCTGCGGTCCTCTGGGTCCAGGGCGGGTGTAATCCTTATCGGGAGTCCAATCCAGCACCTGAAACCGCTCACACAGAGATTTCAACTTCGCGTTGATATTCTTCTGGTCTTCGTTCATAGGCTCACATCCAATTTCTTGGTGTAATAGGTAATAGTATCTGATAGTATATAACAGTATTCAATTGTCAATCCTTCGCATCCAAATCCACCGCTTCGAATACCTCGGTTTCCTCAGCGGGAGTGGTATCTTCGCCATCCCTCTGGGATTCGGGCAAGGATGCGGAAGCGTTGGTCAGGGTCTTCTCCTTCGCCCATTCATTAAGCATCTCACGGGATGCATCGACACCGTTGCGGACGGTTTCAACAACCTTTTCCTCAATACTGGCTTTGGTGGTCAGCCAGTAGTACAGACATTTCTTATTCTGACCTTTACGGCGGATACGGGCCTTGGCCTGTTCCATCAGAAGTGACGAAAACGAAGGCTCATAGAATATCATGGTGTGTGAAGCGAACAAATCAATTCCAGTACCTCCTGATTGATACTGGCAGATGAGATACCTAGCATCGCCGAACTGGAAATCCCTCCACGTATCGGTCGTGGAACGGCCATCGAATACAACAGTCTTACCGTGTTTCTTGCAAATCTTCTCAACCTGGTCGATACTGTAACGGTAATTGCAGAATATGACCACCTTATCATCCGTACCGTTGATGATATCCGCAACAGCCTGGGCCTTGTTGCAGTCATAGGAATCGCATTCATCGTTTATGTTCTTCATGAACCCAGATACCAACTCCATCAATTTGATGAATTTACCTCCGCCAGTCTTGATTTCGATGTTGTATTTCTTCATGAATCCCTCTACAACCTCGTTGTAGACCAACGGGCATCCGATATCGACCAGAATGGGGATATCCAGATAGTCAGGCATGTCGTAACAATCATCCAGACGGGCCACGATTCCGTATGCCTTCATCAATGCCAGGCACTGGTCATTGCGATATACCTTGGGCTTGTGGTAGTTATCCATGGCAACCACCAGTTCACGGCAGAATGCGGTCCAATTGGGCCACAGGTCTGGGTCCAGGAATTTCAACTGACCGTAGAGTTTTTTATAATCCTCCTGACCGCCACCACCCGACACGGGTGTACCTGACAATATGTAACGGTGCGTGGTAAGCGATGACAGTTTCAGCAGGGATTCAGTCTGGGACGAATTATGGGCCCCCAGACCCTGGGACTCATCTACGATGATGGCGGACCAATTGTGTTGGATGTCAGGTCTGTTCACGACCTCTTTCTCGGTCTTGATTGTCCCATCCCGTTTCTTCTTGGTCACTTTGACTGTCTGATATGTACGCTGGAACGACCTGACCTCGATGCGCTTGTGCATCATTCTGATTCCGTAATCCGTGTATCCCTCGAATTGGGACATTTTATCAATTGCGGACCGCCAATTGGATACAAGGTTCGCAGGACAGACAATCAACGCACACTCGAAATCCTCATGCATCTTGAAATTGCGGTAGAGCCAATCGAGTACGCACATCGTCTTACCCGTACCCGCTTCGTAAAAGAGCGCGAGGATATTGGTGGTATCCATCATCTCACTGGCGTATACCTGATGTTTGGCTAAGGTATATTTCTTGGCCATCACTGCACCTTCATCTTCAATATCGCCTCAAGTGTACCCCTACATAGTACGTATGTACAGTAATCCAACGGTTTACCCGTTTTTTCGGCACAATCCACGATTCCAGCCAGAACCGAAGAATGCGCATCCAAGTCGGCCAGCAACCTCTTGATTATATCCACATCATTGGATGAAATCGCTTTTTTGACCAAATCCAGGATAAGCGCGGATATCACATCCAATTGTTTAGCATCTTCACTCATCATCATGTCCCCCAGGTAGTTTTTCCTCAATGAACTTCCCCCGTGGGGTATCTGTGTAAGGGTAGGTTATGCGATAGTACCTGAATGTCTTACGCACCATATCCCAGACTCCATCGTGGTCAGGTACATTGCAACAGAACGCGAAAGAATCCGCCATGTCGAAATTGGGTCTGCCCGCACTCTGGGTACAGAAATCCTGAATGGACTTACGGACATGGGCCACACCCTTGGCCTGATAACGCAGACCCTTCGGAATCGTGTCGACCCCGATATAAGGTCTGTCCTCGAAGTACACCGCCTGGATTGCCTGATTGCAACCCAAATCGACTACGGTCATCCCCCTGGGCAGTCTGCCTGCCAAGTCACGGTAATCGTCAAGGAATCCGAGGAAATCCACACCGAGTTCTGAATCGGGACAGGATAGACATCTTTGCACCTCACCAAATCTAATCAGCCTGCGGTGCTCTTTGGTCAGATTAAACAACCCACCAGCAAGATTGATTTGTACATCTGAAAGATGTTGCATCTTGATATCATTCATATTCATTCACCACCTTAATTCATACCAGTAATATAACGGTCACGGGTAGTATGCCTGCCATCGCTAAGATACAGCCCTTCCTTTTTGATATCCAGGTTATACTCATTACGGATTTTTTCGACAAACTTCTTCCTGGACATAGGTTGATTGAGCGATGAACGGGAGAACTCCTGATACGATGCATACAAATTCGTGGTATAGCATAGGTCTGGGTCCGTAACGATGAGATTGCTGATTGTGGCCCTATCTGTGGTCCCGAATACCACCTGCAGGAAATCCAGCAGGGAGTTCTGGGATTTGAAATGCTCACGCTCTTTCTCCATCTGGGGGGACTGCGAGAACTGTCTGGTCGCGCATAATAACTGGTAAGCGGAAAGTGCTTTGTTAATGACCCATGACCTGGATACTGGGTCGGTGAGTTTATCATAGATTCTGGCTTTCATATCCTGAATCTGACGGCAGGGGATGATGTACAATCTGCGGTACAATCCAGATGAATCATCAGCAAAATCAGGAACGGAGTTCGTACAGAACAGGACCTTGGCGGTGCAGTACATCTCGTGCTGACCCTGATTCTTCCGTTCCACGGTTATCCTTTCGCCCGAGGACATACGTTTCAGCATCTCGCCATCGAACCCACTTGTCTTCGCGGATTCGGAACCAGTTTCTCCGCAGATGTTCAAAAGTTTCCCCTCCAATTCGGCAGGGCCGAATCTGCTGGTCAATTGCTTCATACCCATGTTGGTCACGCATTCATCGCCCAGGATACATTCAATCATATTGGCAATCGCGGATTTACCAGTTTCACCAGGACCGTACAGCGTGAAAATCGCGGGGGGACTCATCGTGCGGTCGAATAAGATATACCCAATCATCTCGAATAAGAAATCCAAGGTCTGTGCATCAGGCAGGATATTCTCCAAGACTTTGCGTGCGGGTGCATCAGTCACCTTCGGGTCATACCGCGCATGCAGACAATTAGTAAGAGGGACATAGGGAGAGAACGGCAGAATCTTATTGGTGTCCATGTTCAAAATCCCGTTCTCAAAGGCGATAAGGGGGTGATTTGGGCTTTCGTATTCCTCAAGGGTATCTGGGGATTGCCATTGCAATGATGAGGCATCTAAAAGGGCATACGATGCTTTGACGATGGTCGTTATCTCATATGGTTTCATGACATAACCCGTACCGCTACTAGTACGGACAGCGGTATAGATAAGATTCGTAAGATTGTCCTCGGGCATCACCGAATAAATGCGTCCATCGAACTTACGGAACAGATGCCCATCCGCCAATATGTGTGAGTCCTGAAGAAAACGGATGATTGACGGATTGTTGACTTTCTCGGTGACAACATTCCCTTTTTGGGATATTGTTATGAGGTCATAATCCGTTGGTTTCGGAGGGACCGTGCGAATCGGACTGAATGATTCAGGCTTGGGTGTCGGTTCCAATGCCTGTCTGTATTCATCGGGTACTTGTTCTAAGGCTTTCGCAAAATATTCGGCATCATATTTTGTCGGCATGGATTATGGAATGTAGTGAATCAAATATAAATCTATCGAATAAACTTTATTTTTTAATTTAGGTTATATTAAATCAATACACTTTTTCTAAAAGTTAACATTTTTTGCATTTTTCAAGGTCCAAAATAATCATTAGTTATCATTTTACTAGTACTCCATCTATTTATCTATTCATCTAGGCACATACGTAGGATATATACGTGTGTGTATAGGGCAAAATACATGCGTGCGTGTATGTGCGCGCGCACGCGAAGAAAAAATGACTAGATGGCTAGATTGCTAGATTATTCAAAATCCAAAAAACGGTAGCAGATGCTAATCCGATAGGGTTCTGACCACATGGTTTTCTCCAGACCAATTACTGGGTGTCAATCTTGCGTTTCCAACTACTTCCGATTCCTCGGTAGTGTTGTAATCTCCTTTGTACGGATTGGGTTTCCGTGTGAAGTACAGTGTCGTTCCGCAAAGTGTTTGTCCATCCGATTGTCTACGGTTAGATGGCACGGTTACGGCAATCGAAATGCTGAAAATGTAATGGGCAAGAGAGATATTTAAGACTTCACTCGTCCATTGTAATCGCTTGATTTTCCCGTTCAGGACATGGTTTTTCGCTATTTTTATTCATGCTGGGTATGTTCTCCCTGAATCGGGGACTCTCACATCTATTTCACGGGTCTGGCACATTAATATCCTTTTCAGTCGGCTCTTTCACTTCAATCGGTTGAAACTGGTAACATGCATATCTCCCTTTGGGGCACTCGCAGGTCACGTGGTATTCCTTACAATTGGGGCAGTCCTTTCCCGCGATTGCTATCTTCGGCAGTTCCAATTCACCAACGGGAACAAAGTTTTCGCATTGTTCCGCATTATCGGTAGCATCACAGCATAGGCCCGCACTTCTGCAGATTGGGTATCCGTCATCCCAACCAAATCTCGCACAATCAGTTCTTTTTGCCATCTTCTTCATCTTCTGCAAATATATTCTGGGGCTGAACCGAATCATCAATGATGTCCCTGATTACCTGGATGCGGTCAAGCATCTGCGCACCGCAGGCACTGTCGGTATCATTGTACCTCAACACAAGTTCAGTCAGTTCGGTGAATATCCTGTCCAGGTCCGCAATCTTCTCCGCTGGTATCGGATAGTATGTCAGTGGTTTCTTTGTTTTGGTCATTAGTGTTCACTTCTATTTTTTCCAGTGTACCTTCATCGAAATCATAGGCTTCATCCACATAACATGTGAATACATTGTACCTCTTCTTTCCTCTTTCTATGGTTATCCTCATCTTGTACTGCCCAGTCTTCCAGTTTTCGATGTAGATTTCATCCTTATCTGTTATCGAATGTGCAGTGATTAATCTGTAAGTATCACTATTATCGACTGCAGTATAATCCCTGACAAAATTGATGGATTTAGATTCGTAAACGGAGATATACCTCCCCAATACTGCTATTATCTTCGAGTACATAGCATTCACTTAATCCTCGTTCTGGTTGGTTATGAATGCGGTGATATTAATATGTAGTTTTAACCGCCCATAGAGATTAGCACAGTATTACGGTTTTGGCACGTATCGTTTCCCGTTTGATTCTCTTTGGGCCGTCTGGGTCATTATCAGGGGTCCATGTGAGATGCATAAGGTATCTGCCGTCTGAACGGATGTATATAGTGAAGGTCAGATTCCGTAGTGTGCGGGATTCCAAAGTGGGGTAATCTCCGCCGATGTAGACCACATCCGTGCGGTCCTTCTTGTCCTTCTGTCTGATAAGCATCAACTTATCCACCTTTTTGATTTTCCAATCATCGGACATGGTTCACCTCCTGTTCTTGAGTCTGTTCATTTCCATATCGTTGCGGATGTGGTTGAGCACATCGCATATATCCCTCATCTCATCAACATTGAACACGAACTGTTTGCCATTGATGGTTAGGCAGATACTGGAATGAGTATCGGTAAGCCATTCCGCACAGTCGATGAATGGGATACTGTCCACTCCGCCGATATTGGCCAAACCGCGCTGGTAACGGGTATTCCATCCTCTTATCGCATTTTCCTCATCTGGGTATGTTTTGGTTTCCGCACCGCATTTGGGACACCAGACCGAGAATTTGACCTTCATTACCTTTCTTTTCCAGGGCCTGGGTCTAGTAGTAATCATGTGGTAGACCAATTTCCCATGACTCATCCCGCAGAACGGACACACCCTCAGCGATTCGTGTTCTGTTTCATATCTTAGGTTTTCTGTTGTCGGCATCGGCATCTTCATCGTTACCACCTTTCTGTTCATTTATTCTATCACATCTCTGGCATATATCGTGGGGCCGTCACTATACCACACGGACCTGGGGTTCCCAAGTCCGCGCTTGTGTGCGTATTCACTGCCATCCACTCCCGATTCATAGATACGGTATCTGTCGGTCCATCCATCTGTTCCATCATCATTGATGCATGTGAGCCACACGGTCTTGGGTGTACGCTTGACACACCTGTAATGCATGACATGTTCCTCGAGGATTATCTTGTATTTTTGGAAGTATACCTTCCCCACTTCGAATTGGTTCATTCATTCACTCTCCAGTTTTGTATCATCGACCATTCCTGCAAGTCTTTTGCTGGTCAGCATAAGAGGTTTGTACCAGTATCCGTTGTCCCTTTCGTAAGGGATGACTGCCGTTTCCATACCGTGGAACATTGTGATAGGTACCGTTTTGATTCTGGACTCCTTATCGCGGTATGGGATGACGAAAGTCACTTCCGTTTCACTCCTGTCTACACAAAGTACATCTTTGTATGTGTATCCGATGAAATCATGGAAGTTACCGAAACGGGTGCGGTGGCAGATGGTCTGCTTGAATTTGGCTGAGTATTCCTGTCCAATCTCGAATCTATATGCCATGTTCACTGCCTCTGCGTAGGACTATCATATGCATTTTCGGAGTTCACTGCAAGTGCTTTCCAATAACTGCCATGGGGATTCCCGTCTTTTGTGCTTGGCATTTCGCCCATCTCGAACCATTTGTAGGAATGGATGAATGCCTTGGCCGTCCTGTTGTTCTGGGAGGGTATCTCGAAGAATGCGTAGCATTTGGTCCTGCGGATACACTTCACATCGACTACGCCGACATCGCATTTGGACAGGGTTCCCCAGGGGGTGCGGAAATACTTGTCAAATTCTGCACGGTACCACTTACCTACTATGAAAGGGCGCTCACAGCACTCTTCTGGCTTATCGGGGATATGATTGTCAGCGTAAACCGTTACCCATTTGGTTCTCAGTCCGCCATTGGAACTGTGGTAGACATTGTAGAACCTCAATTTCTCAACTCCGTTCTCAATGGAGAATATCTTGTTGGTGGGGAGTTCCTTGTCCCTCTGCCAAAGAGATGAACAGGAGATGATTGTTTCCTGGGCGGTTAGTTTGAGAATGGTCACGGAAACCTTTTTGTGTGAATCCTCGTAGAATCCAGTGTAGGTCGTGTCCTTCTTGAAGATTAGGGGGGCGTTGTCATCGGTCATGATAGATACCTCTGTTGTTCTTACAGTGATATATCAGTTGGCCTATATAAATATAGTTATAACTAATTATGACTTCATGCGGATTTCTTTGATTTGATGGCACCTTTATACTGGTAAAGGACCTGAATCAATTCGAAATACTGGTTCTGGACGAGGGAGTCTTTCGTATGTTTATACTGGTATTCCCACCCGTGGATGACATTATCAATCCTGGATTCCAGATGTTCCTCGGGGTCCAGAACATATGCTGTGTGGGTATTGTTCACATCGCGGGTGCAGAATACCCTGCCCCCCTGTTTGGTAAGGTTCAGTATCCTGCGGTTGTATGATTCTTTATTGCCATAGGTCTTATTCCTGGATAGGCTACCGCCGAGAACCTTGACCTGCCAATATTCGGAAAGTTGGGTGTATTGAGATACCACACTGTTGGTCTTCACTTCCCTCTTTATGGGGATGAGTGTGCTTTTCGGGAGCCAGCGCTCGTATCTGTTACCTTTCGGTGTGACCATCCTGACTCTGACTGCCTTTTCGGTCTGTTTGGTAATCAATTCGATGGTATCATCACCCACATCCATCGTTGTTTTGTAGGTATGATGTTCATCAATCTGTTCGGCTTTTCCAGTAAATCCTGTGCTGACCCGTTTTATAAGGATTGGGAATGAGAGTTGTACGCCCATATCCCGATTCGTGTCGAAATATATCCTTTTGTATCCTTCGGGATTTGTGCCGATTGATGCCCCGTATCCGCACTTGGTTCCGATTTCCTCGACTTTATCCATAGGGATATCGTATATCGGAATTTTTATGGGATAGCCTCCGCTGTTGACCTCGATTATGTATCTGTCAGTCTTGTATGGTTCGAGTGCTGTTCTGATGTGTTTGCGGATGGTCTGTGGAGATACCATGGGATATACCTCTTACAGATAGATATCCCTATCAGTATATAATAGTAATCACTAGTGATTACACACTGTGCCAATGTATAATTTCGGGGTGAATTTAAACTTCCGTAGTAATGAGTTTGGATTCATTAGGCGAGCATGTACGTGCGGTATTGTCTGGATTTCCTTCCACTGATTATTTTGATAATCTTGCCCTCAGCAGTTAGTTTATCCAACATCTTATCCGTGGCACCGCGCGTTACTCCGATGGCTCTGGCAACATCGCGGACATTGCACCCAGGGTGGGAACGGATGAATATGAGGATATCCTTATGGGGATTCTTACTGACATGCATAGTGCGTTTTGCGGGGGTGGTCTTGATATGATACTTCCCGTTTTTATCTATGGTGTAGTTTACCCCTGTCAGGATATCCTCAATACTCATGTCATTCCTCGTCAGTCTTGGCGTTACATCCGCAATAATAGGTATCCATATCCCTTTCAGGTCTGAATACGAACCAGGGCAGTGACCACTGGCTATCCGTTTTCTTACCGCAGTACTCGCAGATGGCGATGCGGTCCTCGAGGATGTGGTCGAAATCTACGATATCCTTAACCGTCTTACATGTGCATACAGGGCAGAGAGGACTCCCCTCGTTCATTGCGGTGGCGATGTGCCCGCACGCCATCTTGTAATAATTCATTGAACCCGCTTCCCCTCGGATTGTGCTTTGGCCTGTTCCAATTCATACTGGATGCTGGACTTGTTGAGGTATACCTCGGAATACGGCTTGTCGCATCCAGGGCCTACTGAATAAAAGGTTTCCAGTAGGTCTTCGGGGATGAGTTCGAGGATACTCTTTTCGCGGTTGGCCTGGCCTAGCGATGTGAGGATTTTCGGGTCACACAGCAGATACTCCAGGCGTACATACTTGTTATTCTCATAATCAATCTTCGAATAATCGTATTTACCGTTCTCATCCATTTCCAATCCGCTGAGTCTTGCCCATCTGTCAAGGAACTCGGACCGAGCCTTCTTCGCGGTCTTCTTCCCTTTCATCTGTTTGGCCAGATTCTTGCGGTTGATTCTGATACCTTTCAATATATCACTACGTAGTGTAGTGATTCTGTATATAAAAAGGTTCAGATACCAAAACTGTCGCGTATCCAATAGCGGTATAGCGCCAAATCTCGGCTGACATCCGCAATCCATTTCTTATCGCAGGGTTCTATGATTTCTGGCTTATATCCCATATATGTCAGGTCGGTCGATTGAAGGTATACACCTGTGGGATAGGTAGCGGTGGGGTCCATGGGATAGAGATTATCCTGGTAATATACGGCCACACTGCAATGAGCGGGGTAATAAAGGAGTACACAGGAGATATCCATCGCGCAATACAATGAGGCAAGCAATACAGCAAGGTCCTCGCAATCGCCACCGCGATGGGCCAACGTTTCAATCGGGGTTGCCCAGTATTCCTCTATACCGTAATTATACAAATCAGTGGTATACTGTAGTGAATTTACGAATCTATGGGCATTCACTATATCTAGATAGGGATTCGGTGAAAGGGATTGGATATATTCCGCAATCGCTTTAACATAGGTGTTATTTTCATCAATCAGTATCGAGCATGACGGAGAATACCAGGATTGATATCTGAAGTATGGTAATGTCGCTTGAGAATCCCAATCCTCCTGGGTTATAGAAATGTGGTAGGTGTGGTACTTTACCAGATGCGGTTCATCAGGAAGTATATCTGATACCCAGGTTAGGTCGTATTCCAGAACAGGGTCGGAATAATGATGGGCATCCAGGGGAGTGGTGGGAACGGCCAGAGGAAGAATCAAACCCATTACGATGAGTGATAGGATGATGGTTTCCTCAATGTCTTTAAGGACCGAATAAAATTTGGTGGGGGATTTCTCCCCCAGTGTGGGTTTAGTGAGCATACATCGGCCACATGAACCAGATTGCTAGAACAGCACCGAAGACCAATGCGACAATCAGCAGGATTTTACCCGTGTCCATCGGAGGTTTGTCGTTGTCAATGTCGATTGCCATCGCATCCGTGATACTGTTGTCTTTCGCATAGTTGTATGCACTGGATGCGGTGAATCCATAATCACGGGTCACATCGAAATACCTGATAGGTAAGTCAAGGTCCAGATGATAGGTCCGTTTCATGTTGGTTACATGGACGGCCTCTCTGGGCACCTTGCTTTTCTTCACGAGTTCGACATCGCATCTAATCTCATCCAGCGGTTTGTCGTATATAGTTGTGATGTAGTCTACGTAACCGCAGAACGTCTTGAGGAACCAGCGTGTGAGTTTACCCTTGAACGAAAAGGGTTTGACTGGGTGTTCATCTGTACCGAACCACCACTCATGCCACTTCTTCTTCAGGGGGACCTTCTCTTTCGGAGGGCTGTCCTCTTTTTTCTTTTTCGCATGCCATTTACCGATATTCAGTTTGAATAAGGATTTCTTCTTCTTGTGGACGGGATGCCTGCGTGCGGGGGTTTTAGGGATGGGGATTATACGATTCACGGGGGGCTGGTCCCCAGTGTCCGTATCCGACTCAGGGGTGGGCAGGACCTTATCTTCATCCGATTCATCCGTGTCCTTGTCCTCGGTAGCATCATCGTCATCATCCTCGTCCGTATCATCCTCTTCATCATCAGAGTTCTCGGACGGGGTTTCATCTGGGTTATGGTTCGATTCCTGGGCTTCCTCGTCATTCTCGATTTCGTCATCATCCGATTCATCATCTGGCAGGACCTCTACTTCCGTTTCGGATTCGGGACCGTCCTCATCATCTGAATCAGACCCATTCTCGTCTTCACCCGATTCATCGGTGTCCTCTTCCTCTGCTTCGTCCGCATCCTCGTCCTCATCCGATTCAGATTCATCCTCTTCTTCATCGTCCGATTCGCCTTTGCCATCTGCATTATCTTCGGGCTGGTCCGAGGCGGGTTCGGGCTCATCAGCGCATTCCTCTGCGGGTGTTTCATTGGTTGGGGATTTATCCTCGTCAGTTTTTTCGGGGTCGGTGTTTATATCAGATTCGATATTGTCACCATCTTCATCCTCGTTTATGATTTCGAATCCCGCATTATCCAGGTTTTTGTTTTTTAGGGGGTCGTTAATTGTCATTGTCCCATCCTCATTGATTAGGCTGTCACCGTTGCTTGTTCCATGGACTTCCTGACCTGTGGGTGTACCGCCCACCATCTCGGCCCATGATTTGTTGTAAGTCACGGTTTCATCTTTTTGTTTGGGTTTGGTTCTGGGTCCATCCCTACTCTCGTCATAGACCTCAGTGAATCCTTTGAGTTTCCTACCAGTCCTGTGTTTTTTGGGTTGGGATTTTCTGCTCATGTTATCTGCCATCCATTGCTTGCAAATGCATACAAGAGGACGATTCCCATCAGAATGTAGGGGTAGACCGTTTTGAAGAATGCTTTGTTTTTACTGGAAAGCAGTCCCCATGGTTTTTTCTTGAACGTACTTTGTCTGCTGATATTTTTGTACTCATCAATATCGCACATGAGCGTGTCCGCAGTAATCACGATTCCCCTTTCCTGTTGCGCGTGTATGCAGTTTTCCTGGTAGACTATGACTTCCTCGGTGGCCACTTCTTCTCCATATTTGAAAACCCGCATTCTCGTGAACTGGTTGGGGAATCCGCGATAGAGCATCTTCCTGGTCACGAAGAACCTTTTCGTATCTATTTCGCCTTTTTTGGGTTTACAGAACTCGGTACGATTTTTGCCTTCAATTATAAACTATGCCATATTTACCACAATCCTTTATCATCATTCTGGTTCAGATACTTCTCATACTCTTTGTTTTGTTTCGCATCATTGTATTTCGCTTCGGTAATGAATCTCTTGGTCAACACATCCTGTCTGCTGGATTTGATTGCCAGGTACTCATCACGTAGCATTGGAGGGTAATCCTTGAACACTCCAGCATACATCATTGTCCAGGTGGGGTCATCATTCGGGTCCTCAAATTCCAAACGTCTTACACGTCTACATTCGAAGAATCCGCGACCGTAGCCCTTGATAAGCGGATGGGTCTTGCTGGCACATCTGATTTTGAAATCCGCATGGTTCTTTCTGACAACTGCATTCACGCGCTTGAATCCAGGTGTGCAGATAATGGTTGTCCAGTGCCTGCTACGCATGGTATCCAGGAGGGTGGTGAATTGTTTGGACTGCCTTTCCTGTGCAGTGTTGCTTGCGATTGTGACAGTACCCTCATCCAGCAGATTGATAGGATTCGCATGTTCATCATCCAGTTTTTTCCAAAGGTCGGACATATCATAGATGTAGTCTTTTGAAAGGTCAAATCCTACCTTCAGTTTCCTGGATAGGTCCAAGCAGATGTTGAGTGCCATTGCTGATTTACCACTTCCAGTCCATCCATCAATAATGATTACATTCTGCATATCATGGGTTACGCGCCAGGCCAAACGTCTGATGAGGTCATCGTAGGCATCAGAATATACACCTTCCAATCTGCCGTAGAATGTGTAGTATGTCCCGATGAGGTGCATCTTGCGCCCAGTATGACGGTTACGGACGATTCTGCCAGGGTACTCCTTTTTTACAACATCCTGTGCAGTGCCAGCATCTTCTTTTTGCTGGGTCGCTGTCGGACCGCTATCATCCACATCACGTTCCACCGCAGACTTATCTACAGGCGGGGCAAAAGTTTTATTCTTCATCGTCTGGGTCATCTTCCGCCATTCCGCCTGTGAACGAAGCGGGTCCACCGCCTTGGTCATAGAACTCGCCAGGTACACCAGAACCTGCCTGCAGGGACTGAACCATTTCTGCACGTCCTTTACCGCCCATTGAAACGTGTAAACGCATAAGGGTGTCCAGACGGCCACGGATATAGTGCGAGTTGTAATTGAACATCAGGTTGAATCCCACATCTACCGCACGTGCGAGTTTCCTCGTGGTACGGGTCATCATCTCTAGTTTTGGACCGCCAGTGGATGTCAGCACGTCATATGTTTTATCAAATGGAGTCTTGTCGGATTTATCCTGCAATACATCATTGGTATACATTGGGTGTGCCAGCAGGTCTTCTGCGGTCTTCTCTTTTTTCGCCATTGTATCACGTTCCGTATTCAGAAGTTAGTTTTGGCTCCATAGGCCAGTTTTACGAATGTCAGCATTATGATAAGGATAATCGGGAGTAAGAATATCAGTAGGCTGTCAGCGGGTATGGTTTCGTCCTGTAACTGTAGAACAAGAGCACACATACTGGTCACGGCGCACAAGAAATCTATCCCCAGTTTTTTAATAGGGTACCGCGCTATGAAAAGCGCTATTGACAAAATAAAAAAAATTAGCGTGAGGTCTTGCATGAACTAGTATCTAACCCACCGCATTTAATCGTTTGCTCGCGAGGTATTTCCGTTGAAACCCCAAAAAAAAGACGGGGCCTGCGAGATTGTGCCCTTAGTATCTATACGTGCGATTTGAAAATTTGATGTTTTCAGTAGAAATTCCAGATATTCAGGTTAATTTTGGGGTCGCTATGGATAACTATTGAATTTTTAATGGGGCCCCATCACTACATTGGACAAAACCAAATGTTTATATCATTCAATGACGTGACATCACCATACATCCTGAATGGATGTAGTGATACTATGATGTTGCGTTACAAAAATCACTACACTCCCGATGACCTTGCAGATTATAAGGACAGCATCTTCATGCTCCAAGTTTTCTTTTGGTTCACATTGGGAATGATGATTGCGGTCGCACTAGCATTCCCAGACAATCTGGGTATCAGCACTTAGTGCGATTCTGCATTCAATACTGTCCTGACGTGGGGCGCAATTGCACTCTACGCATTGCTTATGTACTTAATGTTCACATCACTGCATTACATAGGCACCCACAAGGTGATGTGTAAAGCCGTTGCCCTATCCCACATCAATAATCTGGACAAGGATTTGTGTATAGAGATTCACACGGCATCCGATTTGATGCTGTTCCTCGATATTTCCCGTGAGGATGCCGAAAAAGTGGTCCACGGGGAGTTCGATTGCCTTTTGAATCACGATTATACCCTGAAATACCTAGGGTGAACGTGAAACTTCTTACAGATACCCCCTGAAAAACGGCCTAAAATCGGTCAGGGGGTATCTAGATACCTTTTTGCATGGAAAATTGAATTGTTGCGCCCGACAAGCCCATCCACTTGTCGATGCCAACATTGGCGCAACGTGTATTAGAATGGCATCATCATATAAAGTAGTGATGGAATGGAGGGAAGCAGGGGGAGATAAGGGACATGAACACTAGGACCCCTGTGTGGCTCCCTGCTTCGGACCTGTCCGAAGGACCACACCTATTCGGAAGGTGAGGTCCGAGTGAGTATAATGCCCCTGAAGGTGGTCGGACCTCAAAATATGTAGTATATCACTACATTTAAAGGTTATGGGTGGTCGGCGGGGTGGTGCAAAAACGGACTTGCCCGCCTTTATATACTATCGCCCCAAAACTACCCCTAGAATGGGTGGAGTTACAAACACCCGTTTTTGCCCCATCTAAAATCACTTCATTCCCTCGCGTATGTGCGTGTACGCGCGTATATGCGTATGCGAGCACAAACATCACTTCATAATCTACTACAAATATTTACAAATAGGATATATACTCCAATAAGGGGGGTCGTGTGAGGTTATCAGGACTATCAGAATCTAATTTTGCAGTGAGTAGTGATAACGATTGTTAATTTACATTTCGATAGGGTTTCGGATTATTGATGCAGTGATACAAAAGAGGTCCCCGCATAGCGGGGTAAGGGATTTGAGGAATATCATTCCTTCAGGAATACCTTCGCCATTGATTTATCTGACATGGTGGCTTTACGAAGAGTCTTATCTCCCACACCAGTCCACACATAGAGGACTTTATCCATGTCGGTACCTTCGCTGACAAAGATGGGGTCAGTATATCCATGTGCATTCCACACCACGTATTTGGGTTGAGTGGTGATGGAGTTGTAATAGATATTCGCATATCTAAGTCTATTGGGGTGGCCCAGCACACGGTCTGCCGTTCCACTCTGTACACTGAATATTGCGAACATCATCGCAGTATCTTTGTTAGTAACAGTGTGGGTTTTTCCATTGACACGAATTTTGTATGCCATGATATCACATATATTTTTTATCTGATATAAATATTGTCCAAGTGTCAATTGATGAAATATATGTAAGATACTCCATCACTTCCTTAGATAATCATTGACAATATCTATCAATTCTTCTGCACAATCAGAACATAACTCATGCTTGCGCTCGTACTGATTAAAAGAGTATTTTCCATTGTCAATGTATATCTTTAACATTCCCATTCCAATCGGACGGAGTATCCTATTCCTGCTCTCAATAGTCTTTCCGCATCTGTCGCATTTCCATTCCGTAATCTTCGTTTTTCTCATTCTTTCACTTACCAATCAAACTCGTGCGAATATGATACGTAGTGTTTGGCACTACTGCGTTCCCAACGTCCGACTATCCTATTGGTGCCAGCATGGAATATGGCAATGGTCCGTGTATTGCGTTTGGCACCATGTTTTTTCGCCAATTCTATAGCACTTTCCTAAGTTCCAGTATAGGATTCACGCTCGCGGGAGTCATAGATTATATCGTATTTAGTCACGATATCACCATTTGAAGTGCCCATCCGATTTCACTTCCCAGATGCGTGTGACCCCCCTGTCGAAGAATCTGTCTGGTGCTACACGGTATAGGACTGTCTTGCCTTTGCAGTACACCTCGCCCCAATATTTACTTTTGGCGAGCGGGTAGGGATAGGTCTTGGAGGTAATCTCCCCAGATTCAGGGTCCAGGCTGACATCATCCTCATATCCGAGTATACTCCACATCTCGTCATAGCGCTTATGCTCGTGGATGTACGCATAAAGGGATTTGAGGGCTGGCCTGATATCCTTGAATTTATGAAGGTACATCCTACCAGTATAATCACTAGTCACATATACGAAGTAATTGGTTTCCATCAGTTACCACCATAGAGGGAGTTTTTGAATGGGTCATAGAAGTATATCTTGCCGTTTGCATGCCATTCGTAGTGACCGCGATATGCCAGCATGATTCCAACATCAGTGTACCCATTGGATGCGGTGGAACTGGGTTTGTCCACACAAACCATGTTTGCGAATTTGGATACGATTTCATATGCGACTTTGCGGGATGCAGTGATTGTGGGGGCTTTTGCCAGAGGGAAGAAATCATTGCACTGTATAACATACCCCTTACCATCATGGGATTTGACGGTCTTGCCAGTCACCATATCCTTGAAGATAAAGGATATAATCTTCACCTTGGGGAGAGTGGTCTTCACACAGGCAATATGCACATCATCGAATTTGGCATTAGGTCCGTATTTGGATTTGGCTACCCATTGGCTGGCGGTCTTCATCGCATCGGCCAGATTGGTAGTCGTAAAATCGGGCTGGTTTCCACTCGCCCCAGTATACATTTCTACGGTATATGCGGTAGACATTTTATCACTCCTTCCACTCTATGAAACGGGTTTGTCCAGTAGATAATAGGCGGTACAGTTTATTATCTGTTTTTGCACCAAGCCAGGAGAAAATGACATATCCCCTGTACTGGTCGAACCGTGCACCGCAGATGTTATTGTCCTGGGCATTGACGATAAAGATAGGACTAGGGGCTCTAGCATTTGCGATAAGGTATAGGAATTTCTTCGCTTCGGTAATACTATCAAAAACCCCGAACACATCATTGGACTCCTTCACTACCAAGTAGATTGAATTTGCATTAAGAGGGGTCGCATCAGGGTATGATTTTTTAAGACCATCTATCGCACGTTCTGCCGTAGGGTATCCATGGTGGCCGTGGCCCCACATACCGATTGCAGTGAAGTAAGGGCAGACCCAGATATAATCTCCGATTCTGCATTCAATGATTGCACCGATGGTACATTCATCGAGTTTGTAAAGCCGTTTAACGGTATATCCGTCACGGGTCTTCTTAGTGAAGTCTGTCATGTTCATTTTATCTTATCTTATCTTATTCTATAAATATATAGTTTGTCCGCTATTCTTCTGGGCATGCTTAACTTTTCAAATTTATCCAAATGGAAAGTTATGCAAGTCTTTTCAATGCATTACGGGTCGGAAATTTGACCTCGCGGAGCAAGACCCTGGCTTGGGTCGTGCATTCCTCACAGAGGAATCCCATCTGTCCACCGAATATGGCCATCGTGCATATATCCCCGTCATGGATTGAACAGGAGCATCTATCACAGTCATCAGTACCAGCCTTGTGGTATTGGGCGAAATTGCCGTACCATTCACGCAATATCGGCTGACAGTTCTTACAGATTGTGTAACTGTCCTGCAGGAGTCTGGCCATTTCACAGGGCTGGCCAGCATCTATGATGTTCCCGCACATCTTACATACGGGCACCATGGCCATGCATATTCATCTCCCCGATATCTTTGGTCTTCGAGTCGCATAAGTAAATTTCCATTTCACGCTCTCCTGTTCCACCTTGCCCTCCAATCAGAACGATTGGGCATTGTCAATCCGCAATCCCAACAATAACATCCGTCATCTGGCGCTACAATATGGATTCTCGTTGAACCGCAACAGGGACATGGCTTCAAACTCGATTGAGGGTTACTCTGTCTGCTAACTCCTGTTATATGCCAATTCTGATTTATCCCGACCTTATAAGTCATGCCATTAATATCAACGAATTGTGTCATTCCTTTACCTCTTTGTTCCGTAAGTGGCATTCACATAACATTTGCAAATCTCTGACTTCATCATCGCTGAGGAAGTAATTCACGCATACAACCTTAGCGGGCGATTTGGCATCGGCATCGGAATAGCGCCTTATTTCGATAGCGAATATGTCATTGTTGGTTTGTGCAATGAAATTCGAATCTTCACTGAACATCTTTATGCTCATTCATTTCTCTCCTGTTCCGTTTCAATCGCCCAGCCATCTTTAAGCGCAAAACACATCCTGACTGGTTTGAATGTGTTACATTTGTTGCAATATCTCATAAGTTTGACAGTTACGATTTTCCTCACAGGGTCAAACTCTGGAATGGCCTCCAAGTTCGGTTCGTGATGTTCTTCTGTTCTGACCCAATCAGTATCGTAACTGTCACACCATTCACATTGGTCTAATGCCCATTTAGTCATTCATTCACTTTCCTCAGAATATCTTTACGATTCCGTTATTCTCCCCAGCATATCTGAATAAGTCACCCAGTTTGTGCATTATATCCAGATACTTCTCGTGGACATCTGTATGATACTCTGTATGTTCATCGAAGTAAAAGAACGCCTTACTTATGTACTCACACTCCTCGGTCGAAAATTCACCATCGCAATCACTGTGGATGACAAACATCTTGATACCACGAACAATATCACTGGTTTGGGATTGGAGGTCGAGTACATCATTGAGTCTGACCCACGCCTTGTCACACTCAGCCTTTTCCTTATCATTAACGGCGTAATGGGTTGCCTGTTCATACAGATGTCTTAGACCTAGGATGTCCAGCAATAATAGTCTTAGATGCATAACCCCATGATATCCGATACTCACGGGGTCATTTACGGGTACGAATACGTTGAATGATGCGCCCATTCAATCCCTTTCCTTATGACCGCATCCGTCACATTCCCAAATCTGATAATAGGTCTTCTCGTCCTCGCACAGCACCATTACCTTACCGCACTTCGGACAGATTCTTTCCTCATTATTTATCATTCCTTTCCTCTCCTTCTATCCAGGAACATTGTTATCGGTATCAATGCCCATATCATGAATGGGCATAACGCGACAATCCATGTATACGTCATTCATTCACTCTCCTTATCCAATGATTTCAGCCATTCCTCTATCGGGGTATCAACATTAACTAACGGACACATATCCAAAGTCAGTACCAACGGATACAAATTGTATCTGCCCTTTTGCCCCTCAATACCTCCTCTTTCCGTGACTTCGGGTGCGGTGCATAATGACTCTCCATCTTCACTGAAATCCAAATAAGGGCAAACGAATCCAGCATCACAAGGCGTTTTCATTCTCTTACTCATAACTTTCCCTCTCTCAACGGTGTCTGTGTAGCATATATCGTACTGAATCCGTGGTCTATCAGAACCGTGGCGGTATCTGATGTATCCTATACAGCAATCTCGGTCTTGAATCTGCGTCTGACTATGAACACGGTATAGCCATCGCCTACGATTCTCCACTTGATGATTTTCCATTTTCTGCCCACGGCATCGTAATAGAACTTACCGACTTCGAATGTCATTCATTTACTCTTCCATTCCTCTTTTTACATTCAGGGCATATCGCACGTGAACCTTTGAATGTCCAACCCCACTCTTTAAATTCCTTTTTAGCATTTTTGATAGTGGCCTCTTTATATGGTAAAAAGACGGACCCAAAAGTGTATTTTCCACACACATCACATTGTACTGAATATTCTGTTTCTACTGGCCATACGGCCATTTTACTCACTCTCCTTTTCCTCTTTTGATATAGGATATATCAAGACACTATCGTTCTTAATCTGGAACGATATCTTTTATTTCATTCGGGTCTAATAACTCTGTTAATGTGCCAGTATTGATTTTAATCATGCAATTTCTCAGTTTCGCATCCGTCCACACTATACAGAATTTTGAAAAAGATATGTCGTGAATGGTACGAGCACTCCCATTCTTCATGATAAGTTTTAGGGTCATTCAATCATCCTCCCACTTACATAAATCATCCTAATCATAACTGATATCCACAAACTTACCGATATCGCAGTCCTTAGAATCATTGATGACCTCCATCAATCTATTGGTGTATATCATCATTTCATCCTCACAAGTGCCATCATAAAGGTCGTAGACAATCGTAATTGTTCCTTTCCTCATTATTCTCATCCTCTTCTTTATCCCAGAAATATTCTTATGTAGTGATATGCATAGAGGTATATATAATTGGTTATCACTAGTTATCATTAAAAGTGTCTATTCTTTACAGATTGCTATCTTCAATCCTCTGAATCAGATAAACGCCCTTAGCCATACCAGAACAAAATGTAGTATATTTCATTCCCTTCCATTCATCGGTGTTCATCCTGGAGTAATCCCCCGTCTTAGGGTCATCCCTTTTAAAGATATTTCATTGTCCTCGCTTTCATTCTTTCACTGCCCTCACGTATTTCACGCTGGATATATTGATGAAGTACTCATCGACATTCTTCTCGTTTTTCTCGAAATAAAGCCAGGTGTCATTAATCGACTCCATTTCCTTTGATTTACTCCACAAATTGATTACTTCATCATCGTTCATTACCACAGTATATCTGTATAGTTTCTTCATACATCACCACTCTTTTCCTCTTTCTTTTTCTTATTCAGTTCTTTAAACAGTTTCTTACGTTCCTTTTTCGACATCTTGATTATTGCAAGGGCTATCCCCCACATCGCTACTGCTGGCAATATGCTTGCTAGTGGCATATTGGATTCTAATTCTTTCCATTCTTCGGGTACATCATTATCGGAAGATTCTGTAGGTTCATAAGGATGCGCACCCTTCAGAACAACGGCCTTGCCTTTAACTACGCACTTGTTCACACACTTATCACACAGACAATAGCATTTGCCCTTATGAGTCAGCAATCTCCCTGTACTTGGCTTTTCATTGGAATCGTACTGAATGAATACACTCTTTGAGCATACCGAACAATCGAATGTTCCCCAACTGTCATAGTTCTTTCCGTCCTTTATCACGGTATGGCTCATCTTTCCAATCACTCCTTATCTTTTTCGTATTTTTTCAGATTCTCTCAAACAATCTTATCATTGGGGAATATAAGAGTACCGTAACGATTCATTACCCTGTCGTTGGTCTTTTTCTTCATTTCCTCAATGAACCAATCCATACGTTCAATCTGGATTTTGGATTCTTCATCCAGAATCGGACAAATCTTATTCCAATCCCTTATGTTCTTCACATCATCCTGAATATCCGCTAATGCTTTCAGGATGTAGCCAGAATAACACGCCCTTGCAGTATTATCATCTCTCATTTTATCCCAATTCATTCGTTCACTCTCCTGTTCCATTCTTGAATAATTGTTTGATAATCAACCCCTCTCCAAACAAATTTCTCGAACCACATGTGACATTTAGTACAATGGATAAAGGCTGTTTCATCACTTCTGTCGATTTTAGTACGCAGTTCCACATCCCCTCCGCAGAATGGACATGACTTTAATTCAGTCATTCATTCACTCTCCTGTTCAACTTCCTCTATCGTCACTTTAAGGCTTTTGCAATCACGCATAGAATCTAACAATGCTTTACGGTCTTCTTCGGTTTCGGTTTCAAATTCAAGTGTAAAGATATTGGGTCTATCCCATTCCTTAATCCATCCTTTCGTTACCGTTATCTTCATTGTTTCTCCCTCTCTGATAACCTCTTATCAATACAATCCTTATGATATGCTGAATAGACTCCAGCCGTAGTATGGGGTATCAATACCAATTGTCCACTGTATTCGGGTATGGCTTTCTGACAAAACTTGCAATATAACATTAATATTACCCCTTCTTCACTACCGCACCAACATCATCGCCAGGTGCATACGATTTTAGGAGGCCGAGGATGAATGTGTCGGGGTCCACCCCCATATCCACCTGTACGAATGATACTCCATTGATTTCTACGTCCACACATTGTTTTTTCGGTACTGTGAGCACTACGTTATTCATTCTTCTCCCTCGTATTGTTTATCGCATCATTAAAATCTTTGAGTATACTTCTCCGTTTACATATTCATGAATCATATTAACCAATCCGTTAGCACATTCGGGACATAATTCGTATTTTCTTCTGTATTGCATATTATATGCCAAATCCACGCAAATCTTGGCACTTCTTACTCCATACGGACGAAATACCATATTGCCCTCAAACGTCCTCCCGCATTTGTCACAAGTCCATTCCCGTATCTTACTTTTTCTCATTCATTCACATCCTTTTCATTCTCTTATATCATTTGCCTTATCCCAATAATTTACTCATTTAATCCCTCGAATACGGTCATAATTGGGTCTGAATCGTAATCAACTATTCTCATTGTATGTTCACACTGACTGCACCACGCTACGACATTACCGTTTTTGGTTTGTGTTGTTTTGAGGATATGTTCACCGCACCTGGGACAGTATTTGATTCCAGCAGTTCTGTTTATGCTCGTAGCATCTACTTTGAACCTACCGTCAGTGAACAAATCATCCAATTTCTTTGCTATCCTGGAAATATCCGAATCCGTCAATTCGTAGCATCCCTCGAATTGCAGTGTGAAACGGGTTATCATTCATTCACTCCATTTGCGTAACATATCTTTTCTCTGCCTGGCACATTCAGCACACCTATACATGCGTGGCCCTTTCGGGCCTGTTTTGACTGGTTCACAGTATTTCAGTATGGCGGTGTGACCGCAGTTGCAACATACCACTCTCGGTTCATCATCGGTTTCAGTATTGTTGTCGTTACAGTAAATCCGCATCAGAATACCTCGATTGTCATTACCACATATCCCTCTGGAATACCATCTGGGAAATCATCGTGGGTAAGAAGATATGTTACCTTTGCCCTCAATTCCTCCAAAGTGCGTATCGTATTAACATCGTGTTGTTTACTTTCGAAATCGCTGATGAATCTTTTGAGCATCAGAATATCTCCGACACGAAAATCCCTGTCATTCTTGCGAATCTCGAATTTCTTGAATCCGTATTTCACGGCATCGAAGTACCTTTCGTGCAATTTCAGATAATGAACTGTCATTCTTCCACCTCTATCTCGTATTTCTTTTTGCCTTGCTTTTTCATATATTCCACTGCTTCATCCCAATTCTCGCAAAATTGGGTTTCTCCCCAGCATTCGAATTCGTCATACTCGTCCCAATGAACTAATATCATTCAATCATCTTCCTCGTCTTCTTCCATATCCGATACATCGAATTCATCCAATGCTTCCACATCTTCCCCATCCTTCGTATAGAATTCGAATTCTGGTTGGGTGTATTCTACATAAACGTTTACTTCGTAACGGCATTTTGGATTCTCACATGTGGTGATGAACTCAGTGCTACATTCCTGTTCAAAGTCCTCTTTCGCACAGTTTATCTTACCGCATTTAGGACATTTCCAGAACCAATTCTCACAACTCATTCATTCACTCTCCTATTCCATACGCTTTTTGCTTCCATACGGGTAGGGTAGTTTTTCGTTCTTACATGACAACGCTCATTTGCACATATAATGTAATAATAGGTAGTTTCTTCCCCCTTAGACCCGATAACTGTTGCCCCCCTGCTCCCGCAGAATGGGCAATACATAAGGTCGCTGTCATCAATCATTCATTCACTCTCCTTTTTATTTCTTTCAGTAGAATCAATGTCATGCATCGGCTTTCCGTTCACTGTAAGGATGTATGTAGGTTCTTTCATGTATTCACTTTCCTTTTTTATTTCTTTTAGTACCATTACAGATTCGTTTGTAACCCCTGGATATGTCTTACACCTATACGGACATGGAATCTCAAACTCCATACCAATGTGGGGATTACTAACACGGCTGAAACCCTCCACATAACGTGTACCGCAACATTTACACTCCCAAATATACAATGTCATTCATTCATCTCCTTTGAACATCTTATCGTAGTGCTTTTTGATTTTCTCCCACGCTTTGGTACATTTGGCATTTGATAGTTTGCGATAATACTCCTTGAACTCGGACATCCAAATCTCTGTTTCCTTGATATATGGCTGGATTATGGCATCATCTGAATTGATTGCTATGCAACACAATTTCACATCGTCCTCGCAACACCAATCATAACAATCGTATGCGTAAAGGTACTCGTTCTTGTCTGTTTTGTCGTAAATCCAAGACCCTATGAGTTCCTGTGCTTTCTTCATCAATTTTTCATCGGTCATAGCCTCCGCTCCCTCCTGCGTTCTAATGCTCTGCATTGCTTTCCATATTCGTATATTATCCAGTCTGCCGAGATACCATATTTCTTTCCTAATGATTCAAGAGAAAAATATTGCTCACCTACCATATCTGCTATGAGTGGTATCAGTTTATTCATTTTCTCTTTATTTTCCGCTTCCCAGGTCATCAGCGTTTCCCAGTAGTCATCGTAGGTGTAGTAGTATTTCCCGTGGCTATCCTGACCGCAGGTAATTTTGTGTGTAGTGGTTCTAACCTATTCCCTCCATTGGTCCATGGACCAATCATTAGGCTTATAGCAATTCATGTGTGGATAGTCTGTCATTCAGTCGCTCTCCTGTTCCCATTATTCACATTCGTCTGTATTCATTACATCCCTTCGTAATTCCACATGATATAGGCTACGACACACAGACCGAATATGACTGCACCTCCGAAGAATATCAATACTGATTTCTCGAAATTATCAAAATCCATAAGTTCACACTTCATTCCCATCGTATATTGTCGTGAATCCTATGGCCTCTAATATTGTTGCAGTACCGTCCCGATTGTCTATGGCCATCGCCCATTGGTCGGCCATAAGTTCCTCACGTTTGACCAACAGCAACCTCTCACCCTTCGGGGAATTTACTGCGTGAACGACATACCATTCCCTGCCGACCGCATCCTTATAATTATCCCCCTCGTAAAAGGTCATTTTACTGCCTCCATTCTGTTCCATGTGGCTGATTGCCTTCCCCATTGTCTGACCCTATACCGAGGCGGGGCAGTATGGGCACTGAGTCCAATTTTACCTCTTTCTGGTGGCCATCCGTTAGACTTATGTGTTCCCTTATCTGTACTATGTAATCGGATTGGCACGCTCTGCAATACAATATATTACGGCGATTCGGTATATCCTGGAATACGGGGCAAACATCCCCGCATACGGGACAATACAGAGTCCTCGTATTGTAGAAGGTGCATTGTGCATTCGCTTGTCTTGCGATTGCTATTGATTTAAGAATCTCCATATCCATTGATAGGGTCATCCTTTCACTCTCTTATTCCATAGTTTGATTGCTTCTTTCTCAGTACCAGCGAGAGGTCCATTTGCCGAACACTCCATACATTCCACGAGCCACGGTTTGTCATAATGTCCGATATGCCAAGTCATCGTATGTTTACTTTTACAGAACGGACAACGTTTCAGTTTGGTCATTCCCTCACCTCTCTTACAATAAAATGTTCCAGACATATCTGGCACACGTATTTGTATATGGCATATACATCTGATACCGTTTTCACTTTGGCCAATTCTGTCTGATGGCTTCCGCAATAAGGACAATGACTCATTCCTTCACCTCGAAATCGCGCATCTTAAATTCTGACCAGCGATGCTCTTTGACCAGTTCATCCAATTTCTTTTTAGCGTCCTCTTCTTTCAGATAAAGGCAACTAGTGACCACCTCATATTCTTCATCATATTCACCTGATATTTTCTGAACCACGGCATATACTTTCATTCATTCACTCTCCTGTTTCTTTTTTGTTCGAATCTACCCATCTTATATCCACAAATTGGGCAGTATATTTCAATCCCATCTGTTTTATACCATCCCATATCGGATGGAATCTTACATTTAGTGCATTTCACTTGTCCGTATACACAAGGGCATACATTGATTACTCTTTTCATTCATTCACTCCCCCGTTACAATTTTCATTCCCTTCTGAATCATCTCCATTTTCTTGACCACATACTCCGATTGTTCTTCGTATTTCTTAGTCAGCCAGCAATTACCAGTATTTGCCGTATCGCATTGATGTCTGATAGCGCATTTGGAACAATCTGGGGTATTTGTCATTCACTCACTCTCCTGTTCCACGAATCTTTTGCCTCCATACGACTGTAATATCTTCTTGTTTTTACATGACAATGCTGATTTACACATAGAATGTAATAATAGTAGGATTCGTTCTTAGACCCGATTGCTGTTGCTCCTCTACTTCCACAAAACGGACAATGTTTAAGGTCATCATCAATCATTCATTCACTCTTCTGTTCCATTTTATGATGGTTTCCTCTTTGGTCTGTCCGCTATTCCACATCCACGGGTCTATCGCTATACTGCAGTTCCTACACACAATATACCACCAATCGTTACCGTTGGCATTATAGTGTTTCAGTTCAACATCGTTCCCGCAGAACGGACACGGCTTCATCTCGGTCATTCGTCCACATCCTTCTTTGCAACTGCTCCGATGGAATCACCCGAGGCTTGCCATTTGAGGTAATTCAAGAGGAAGGTGTCGGCATCCATTCCCATGTCTACCTGGATGAATTTGATTCCCTGGATTTCGATTTCTGTGCATTGTTTTTTCGGTACTGTGAACACTACGTTGCTCATTGGGTCACTCTCTCTTCATATTTATCGCACTGCCACCATTCGAAATCTGGAAGTGTAATCTCCTTATGATAAAATTTACATTCGCAGTATCTCCATTGCGTGTAGCAATACTTGCAGTCCGTGCAGGATTTCCTTTCGCTCTTTGTTTTTCCCATTGTATTTCCTCTGGTACAATCAGTATACATCCACGTATTCCTGAATTATGCTCAACGCTTCCTCATACGAACCGCATGCAAAGATACGGCTCTGCATCTCGTTTGCCTGTGCTGACATCTTGTTCTTTTTTAGGGCATTGCTTGCGACTGCCATAAGATGGAAGATGTTCCCATCCTCTCCGATTAACTTACACTTCGGCTTCATTCACATCACCTTGCGGATTTCATCATAGGCCCATTCTACATGGGTGAGCAGTTCATCGAGGGTACGGAATCCCCCATATGCCAGATTCCTGCATTGACCGAGCACGGAACAATAATCTTCCGCATAGTGCCCGCGCTCTTCATTGTAGTAACAGATGAAGTAGTTGTAATCGTGCGTGTACGCATTCCTGCCCTCATAGACCTGATTGAGTTCAATCGTGCTCATCACTGGGTCCCCCTGAACTGTGCGGTGAACGTGTCCCACTCCTTCCGATACCACTCTGCAACAGGGTTTTCATCACGGAAGGGTAAAGTGAACATCGACCCGATGATGTGACGGCACTCTATGACCTCACATTCATCAGCGTAGTACCTGAGTGCATGTTCACGAGTATGCAGGATAATGTCCAAGTCCCTTTCTGTGATGAACATATCTCCGCGCTTTTTTAGGCGGGAGATTTCTCCGCAGGACTCATGCTCAATTTCCTTATGGTTCTTACCAATCCAAACAACCTGCATACAGTGTTTTGGACAGAATCTGTCCCCGACATCTTCATAGCGGATGACATAAAACACCTCGCCAGTAGGCTTGTGGATATAGATGCAGTTCTCTTCGAAGTATTTGGGGTTGGTTCCAGTCATTTCAGATACCTCTTTGTTATTCTTACAGAGGTATCCTTGTAGTGATATATAAAACTAGTTACAACTAATGATTACTTATAAGGTTAAATATACGGGGATATAGCGTAAAGTTCGCCATTTTGGAAGTAAAATATCATCCGATTGGATGAGGATAGTCTTTTCAGTGCGTTTATGCCATCTGACTGCACTTTCGCACCGTTGCGGTATTTTTGATACACCCTTCCACAATCCAGTATTCCGTATATCGTACCCAGTCTAATCCTCCAGTCTATTCAAATCGGTTCGATGATTAATTAGACATTGTTGTATATCTCCATTCTCTTTTCAGCGATTTTGTAATAGTTGGGGTCAATCTCCACCCCTATGAAATTCCTACCATTCTTCAGCGAGGCGATGCCTGTGGCACCGATTCCCATAAAGGGGTCTAAGACCATATCCCCTGGGTTCGATGAGTTGTTCACAAGGACTTCCATAAGTTCCACGGGTTTCTCGGTATCATGCAGATTGTGGCCATCAGCATCCTTTAGTTTGTTTACCTTGAATGACAGTAAATCGGATGTACCGCAATCATTGATTGGACGGCCTTTGCCTTTTCTGAACATGATGATATGTTCAATCTGACCCATATAATAAGTACCGCATATACGCACTTTTTTGTCCCATGCTAACAATTTGATGAATTTGAATCCTACCTTCAACCCTTCATTAAGCATCTCGACCAGATTCAGATTATTAATCATGATGTAACAATGTGTGCCGTCTTTAAGCACCCTGTATAGGTCTGGAAGATACTCTGACGGTTTAATCGAGTTATTGGAGAATATCTTGCCTTTGTTGACTAAATCGGAGTTCCAGTATCCGCCCATCGTAGACCCTTTACTGCCACGTTTTGTTGTTGGATATGGCACATCGGATACGATTAAATCAATGCTTTCATCGGGAATATCTTTCAGATATTCCAGGGCATCACCGTTATACAACGTGTATTTCGCCATATTCATCCCAATACGATTATATCTTTGCCATATTCCTCGATAATGGCTTGTATGTATTCCTCGTAGGTGCAACAATACCTTTTGACTTTGCGAGGTTCTTTCGATTCGGGTTTCAGTCTGTTTTTGTTTTGTGCGTAGTATAAATCGGATTGCATCATATCACATCTTTATCTGTTCCACATGTGCAATCAGATATGGGTTCAGGTATTTAACCGTGGAATCATCTGATGTGCACATAATAAGTGTGCATTTTTTCATGGAGTTTGTCCATAATCTATCGAAATCCATGATTGACGTGAGTTGGTCTATATGTTCGGTTCCATCGGACATGACTACTTTGATTGGCATTCAATCATCCTCTATCGTGATTTTGATATTCGTCCTATCACGCATCATATCCAGTAGGTTACTGCGGTCTTCTTCGCTATCGACACGAAACGTGATGGTGAACACCATATCGCATTCCCATTCTATTCTCATTCACGCATATCCTTGCTGTGTTCGCAATCTCTGCATACTGCCGAATGGGTATCTGGCTTACATCCATGGTAGCCATCATCGTCAAACAATACTACGCATTCTGGGCATTGCTCGCACTGATTCACTGGCACTTCTGCCTTATGGATATCATAATCGAATACCCTGGGACGTTTTTTATCAGCAACCTCATTGTAGCCGATTTGGTACAGCATCATTCTGTCAATCCAGTCGCAGACACTATCTTCGGCTTGAATCTGGGTGGAATCCCCTTCCAGTACCATATCAATCTTCACGATTAATGTGCAGGTATTGGTTTTGGCCTGCCCGTTCTTTTTTTCTTCATCAGTCTTCTGAGTCATTTTTACCGCCTTTCGGTAATGTAGCAATATCTTTTTTTGGCCATGAGATATAGGTCCATGTCTTGTCGGGATATTCTTTTATCTTTGTACGGACGTATTCATCCATATCACAGGCATGTGTTCCTGTGACATAGGATTTTGTATCCTTGTTCCAATAAGGTTCGTAATCGCATACTACTATGTATTCCGCATCTAGGCCTAGTGACCAGGTACCATCTCTATCTTTTTCTTCCAATAAGCAGTCATCCAGATAGATTTTTCCGTTTAGACAGTCTTCTTCTTCAAGACAATCGCACGCATCATAATAAGTATCCCTATACCGTGTCATCAGATAGAACTCTCCATTAACTGGCTGGTGTGCTGATTCTATTCTGAATATCTTTGTTTTCGCTATCGGGTTGTACATGATACACCTTCCGTTAGGTCTGCACAATAATCTGTATCTCCAGGGGTTGGATGATTTCAGGGTGCATCCCCGATATTTGAAAGGATAGGAGATATAGTTCTTGCATTCTTCACACCTCATTTCTAATCCCTCGTATGTCTGGCTCTTTCCGATTTCCATCAGTCAATCTTTTCGTAGATTTTATCGAATACATCTGGTTTACAGGGATAATATTCCCCCTCGGTTCCCTTGATAATCCAATCTCCGTTCTGGATATCCAGCGGACCGTGGTCGGTGCGGATGGACCAGACATTTACTGTTTCAGGGCCCAGGAGTCCGTTTATCTTGATGGTTTTGTGAATCAGATTGTATTCAGTAAATGCCATCGCATCATCTATCTTACTTTCATCGAATTGGATGGCCTCGATGACTATCGGTTTCTTTCTGTATTTCATTCTTCTGCCTCTGTTTTGATTTCGTTATCCAGATGTTTAAGTCCAGATTCATAGGCATCTGCTAGTTTGAACCTTATATATCCCAGCACCCTATCATATTCCTTGTAGGGCATACACTTACGTGTATGAATCTTGAATATCTGGTCCCTGGCAACCCTGGATATATACAATCTTGCCAAGTATTCCATCAACCTGTCCTCACCCAGACGGGATAGGGCCTGGGACAGACTTTCATCGCGTATCGGTCTGCCCATTATACTCGTAACCTTCTTCGGTTTCAATGCGGGGTCATCCAGGCTGTTGCGGAATCCATCCAGAACCTTATATGCTTTGGTTCTGCGGTCAAAGGTGTCCTTTGTGATTTTATCGACCCAGTTCTTCAAGGTCAATTCCATCTTATAGGTTTCATCGTTATATGAATCGTAACAATAACTGTTGCAATCTGGTTTCCGTGTATTGTAATATAGCCCGAAATCTATTCCTTTGCACTGTCCCAGCAGGCAGAATCCCACCCTCATAACGGACCTATCGTATGGCGTGTCTTCTTGGTATCTTTCTGGAAAATCCCGTACTCTGATGAATGATTTGCAGTTACGGCAGACCCTTTCGGGCAGGTCAATCATATTTATATCTGAATCCATCTGTTTACACTCCATATATCATTACCATGACCGTGACGGAATAAACAATCTGGAGGAAGTGAAATTCCTGGTCAAGTTTAAGATTGATTGCTTTTTTGTTGCACTTCACATCATCAATCAGCGCATGAAGTCCAGCGTTGATGATGATTAACAGACATACCGTAGGGGTGAATCCATAGACCCAAATCAGGGGGATATGGGTGATGAAGGACCATTCAACCCCATGGATGACCAGTGCGGTCTGGTAATCCTTGCAGTATTCGGGCTTATAATCAGGATGCTTCTCCCACCATGATTTCTGTTTCAGATTAGCAAGATTGCCTTGCAGGTGGAAATCCGCAATCGTATGTGCTACATACATCATCAGCAAAAGCCAATACCACTCCATCAAATCACCCTGCAGATATTTCTGTTCCAGTCAATATCCTTCCAAGTGAAGATTGTAGTTACTTCAGTGGACAACACTACCATTCTATCACTTCTTTTTGGAGAGTTATCACTACGTTAATATTAATGGATTACGGTCATGCTCCAGGAATGATGCAGTATTCCTCAGCACTTGTGTTGTAGGCTACTTTCCCTGTTGCCAATAAGGTGTTCAAGGACATCTCGAACACGAACTCTTCGATATCTGGCCGTGATGCACAAATATCACGAAAGGTCTTAGGTCCGTCAGCAAGTTCGTTCAGAATCAAGGTTTCTGCCATCATGTCTGTCATCTCCATTAAGTATCTTGGCAAGGTCTGGTAAACCCGTACCAAGATTAAATTTGTATTCTTTATTTTTGTCATATACAATCAGGGTAACATCCAGGGTATCTACGTAGATGGCCATAATGTTCTGATTGTCCGCCCATTCCACTTCCAAGACTTCTCCGACAGTCCGATAGATTGTGAGCCCGTTACCTATCGGTAGGCTGGCAATCATCTCCTGGACCTTTTTCATTCTGATGGTCAGTTCGGCCTTTTCGAGTGCATCCGTCATACCCCTGGTCATTGATTCGGTCAATGCCTGGATGCATGAATTTAATTCCAGGGAGGCACGAAGTCTTTTATCTTCATTCATGTTCTACATCTCCTGGGTCATTGTTTCCCTAGGGGCATTGGATTCTGCCCTTATCTGTATTGTTCAGGCAATTCCATTCAAGGACATTGATTTGGGTCCACATCTCGCATTTTTTGCAATATCTGCGAACCATCCTTCCGCATTTGATGGAGTTGCGGATATTGGTTAGGCTCTCTTTAGCATCGTTTTTTGACTCGGATAAGCATGTTCCGATGAATTGTATTATATCTCCGCCAGTAATCATATTACTTCACGCATCAATGATTCCCGCAGGAGATAGATTATCGCTAGTCTTTTCGCGGATTAGACTCAATAGTGCTTCCATCCGCAATAGGGATATCTTCTCGTCCTCTGTGAGCAGGTTATATCTCCTGTTGATATTCAATGCATCGCGGATGCGTTCTTTTGCGATATCCAGGTCATTGATGATACATCCGCATTTATAGAGATAGGTCGGTTCACGCAGTTGCTGACCGTTAGTGGGACTCGTCATCATCACACCTCTTGCAATAGCATCTGCAACATCCTGAATCCCAATCGGAGGAATCCAGGATATGGGTTTCTTTATTCATACATTCCAGTTCCGTATCAAGCCAGACCTTCTTACAGTGCCAGCAACAGTAGAGCGGAGTAGTGATAGATATGTGCATCTTTTTCAGTTTACGGTCGCAATCAGGGCAATAGTATTTCTTGAACAGAGTCATTCTTCGTCATCTCTTTTGATTCTGACATATATATCGCAATAGGTGGGGTCATAACCGTCATCCGCCTTTTCGATAAACCATTTTTCCATACTTATCAACGGTCCACCGTATTCGGCCCAGTTCCATTTACCAATCCGTGCGTGTACCATGAGTACGTCCTTGCACCCGCAGTACCTGTTATACATCTCCATTTGCTTGCGTGTACGTTTGGCATGTGCTCTCGCTTCGCCTTTGGCCTGCCTTTTATCGTAAAGTTTCCTACCTTTCATAACGGCGCAGTGTTTGCTAGGGGTGTACAGTTCCAGCGTGTCTTTATAGACCTCTCTGATATTCTTTTCGATTTCTTCATCACTGAACGGGGTCATCTCGGCCATCAGACGATACCCGCGAAGTCTGGGTATGTCGATTCCATTCTTCTTTGCGAGTTCATCAAGATTCTCGATTTGGCCATATGCATACAGGTCCATGTTACCTATCTCCATACATTCTGTACCAGATTTCGCAGGGCTCTGTGCAGTTTTCATCTTGAGGGCATGATTTACAACATTCCGCATACATCTCTTTCTCTCCGAATGCTCTTCCGAATACCAAATCCAGTATGTCTTCCATTGTTTCATTCCTTTTCATTTGCATAGATATCTTTATCAGTACCTTTGATTTTCTGATATTCTTCGTCTGCTTTGGAGATGGCCAGACAGTAGAATAACCAGCATCTCCAACAATAGTGGTGCGTTTCCGTTTCATTCCAGAATTTTTCTTTATTGAAGGGTTCTGTGGTCACGGTATGCCAGTTCTCTTTCTTTGCTGTCCTTTCGTCTTTTGTTCTTCCGCATATGTCGCATTTATAATACTGAGTCATTGCATCACCTTCATATCGACTTCTTTTGCTTTATATGTCCCGAATATTCCACCGTTTCCTTCATAGAGGGGTTCATCGGTTCCTTCTACTACCACTTCAAGATATCCTCTTGCAATCTGGTTTCTTTTAGGGACATTGACATATACCGAATAAACGCCCCCGAAGATAATCTCTTTCGATTCATCGTCATCGAAATGAAGGATTGTTTTATTTTGATAATACTCGATGGTTATCTTATCACGGGTTTCAGCCATATCAATTCACCGAAGTCACGGTCACAATCTGGTTCCTATTGATGAATATGGTCTTGTCATAAACGACCAGGGGGAAGAACTGCGGGTAGGCCAGCAGTTCATTAACCATATCTGTTACGCTAGGACTCTTGTTCTCGATAAGGAACTCCTGTCCGTCAGACATCTTCAATTTGAAGAGATAGGTCATTCGACCACTTCCCAATCGTCAGCCATCAAGTCTACCTGTGTTGGGTTCCATCCGATACAGACACTTCCATCTGCCATAAGCATGTCGATGTGTGCGGATATCTGTACACCGCCCTGGCGGATGCACTCCGCAGGGCCTGTCCAGAATTGGGCAGGTACGATACGGCCGAAGACTATGTACGCGAATACATTCTTATCATGCCATACCTGGCGGGTTACTTTTTTACCATTCTTCATTGCATCTTGGGCTTCTCCGAATTTCATACGTGCCACCTCTACGTTTACTTGAGGATATATGTAGTGATATTTAATATTAGTTTTTACTAGTGTCAGCACGATGGATTCTGTTGGTTATCCATACTTTCAACTTATTCCATCTGCTATAGTTGACCGTTAGGATTGGATGGATGAACGGGCGCATGTCGATGCTCATATAATGGACCGCATCCAGCATGAATCTGAATTTACGTGCATAGACCGCCATCTGTTGAATGCGGTATTCGCATGGATTCATTCCGATACCCTCTTGTATTCTGTATCAGGAACATATTTCTCGTTGATTAGGATGAACCTTCCGCGATTGAGTGCAGGCCAATGGGTGTTATCGACCAGATGCACACTGAGTGTGCCCCGTTTCGGGAATAACGTGCTACTTCTGAATATAGCAAATCCATCAAGGCATGGGTCATCTATTGTCATGAATGGCATGAACATCTTACTGCCGAATCCGAATACATCCTCGATGTTCCCTTTATCGGCTCTGCACTTGATTATGACCTTCTTGCCAGTGTTGATATCAGTCGCATAGATGTTGAATTTGGATTTCCGAGGGTACATCTTATAGAACTTGTCCTGGGTAATCGTGCCATCCATCCAATCCCAGAAATCCTTGAACATCCCCTCATCTTTGACCGCAAACCAACTGTGGTAATTCACCGAATGCCTGCCGAGATTCTCACGGTAGGTGTCTGTAAATTCCTGCCACTTAGGTTCAGTGCTGAATTGATAATCGTCAGTCATGTATATTCTCCTTGTATCTTTTCACTTCGTTCTGGATAATCATCCTACAGACTTCGCTGAGGATTGTATTCCTCACACACATCCAATCCTTATCGGGGTGTTGGGGCCTTAGTTGCAGTCTGATATATCTCCCATCTTCATTCTACCATTTGGCCATGATGTGTCGCACAGTTCTTCAGCCAATCCCTCTTGTTACGGAATCTAGCGAACCACTCGGACATGGCATCCATGTCACCATCCTCCAAGATAATCCGTTGGCCGTCACGGGTACGCAGAACTGGCATACCCAGAAACTCGGTCAATGTCATCTTGTTATGACACAGGTCTACATCTGGCAGAGGTTGGACCCTTGTATCACCCGCTAACCACAGGGAGTTGGCCAGGACATCTTCGAGTTCATCCTCGTCATATCTATCAAGTCTGCAAAACCCATCATTACGATAGATGTTCTTACGGGTGCAGTATTCGGAAAGTACACAGGTCTGGCACCTGGGTGGGTCTTCAAAGATATCGTTCATATTGTTTCCCCTCACTGGTTGCGATTCATTTTACAATTCGGACATGTCAGTCCGTTATCTCCAAGCGACCATCCGTACTGCCTGAGTCTTGAAACGATGGTGCTGAACGTTGTCCGATAGTTGAACTCATAGCATCCTACGGTTCCGCATGACCTGCAGACGGGCTGGGCGGTTTTACAGATACGTAGATTGCCGTTAAAATAATCTCCTTGTGCCATGTTTGATACCTCTTTTGTATTTTGTTCGGTTGTAGGGGGCCGTAGGCCCCCATGTAGCGGGGTTCAGTGGACAGGGTACACGTTGGTTCTGACGTAGTACCTCACGATGTTGTATCCTGCACATCCGTGGGACTCGACCTTTGCGGTCCCCTTCTCTCCCTCGACATATCCGTTGATGGTTGCGAATCCGTCATTTCCCTTGGTCACATGCAGGTTGAACGCATCGGTGATTGCACCAGTGTACTTGATGACCCTCTCATAGAGTTCGAGGATAAGTGCACGGGTGGCTTCAACATTCTTCGTGTGGATTTCCTCGTCAGAAAGGCCAATAAGATATTCAAGGTGGGAGTAGGGCCTGTAGCGGGCCTCAAGGTAGCGCATCATCCTGTTGAACGGCCTGTTCTGCTTCTTTACCTCTTCCTGCATGGCTTTCTGCTCGTCAGTAAGGGATTTCCAGGAATATTCATAGGGAACACGCTGGATTCTGCTGGAAATCTTGTACTTGGCATCGGTGTACCAGGAGTGAATCTTCTCGATGACGGGACGGTTCCTGATGTCGAACTCATCCCAGTTGGTCAGAAGTTCGTTGCGGAACTCGCGGAACACGGCGGGCATCTGCTCGATGAGCAGGTCCTTGTTCTGTTCCTTATCGACCTGGGCTCTGTACTTTGCGAGGGTCTTCTGCTTGTCCTCAATGACTCCCTGTGCTTCTTTGATGGAATACTGGTATTCGTGGATGTTGTAAAGAATCTCGTGGATATCTCCGAGGGGGTAAACCTCGTAGTAGCCCTTGTCGGGGTGCTTGGTCAGAAGTTCGTTGCGGATGAACGCATCAACACGGTCGGATTCTTCCTTGTTCAGCCAAACGACCTGGGGGCAACCGATGGATTCAAGGAGGGGATTCAGTTCGCCCTTGGCCTTTTCTATCTGCTTCTCTCTCTTTGCGATGAGGTTCTGCTTCTTTGCGATTGCTTCTTCACACTTTGCGATTTTGTCTGCGTAGTTCACTGCCATTTCGGACACCTTTTGTTTTTCTTACATCTATATCCTTGTAGTGATATATAAAACTAGTTATAACTAGTGATTACTAAAATGGATAAAATGGGCCTTTCGGCCCTAAGATGCTTCAAAATACAAACAGGGGAATGAACTTAAGTACGGTGTTGGTCATTCCATTTGATAAAGCGTGGGGATGGGGGTATGGTAGATTTAAATGAAAATCTGACAGATTATCATGAATACCGACCATTCCCTCCAATCGGTATCCAACCCCTGTTGGTTGGACGATGTAGTGATGATATATAAGTATTCGGGTGAAGGGTGCAACAGAACGGAGTATACAATGCTGGCACCCACCCGATGTGTCAGTACCAACGTATCCCTTGACGATTGTACGATGTAGTGATTGTATATAAGGGTTAGGGCCTTTCGGCCCTTAAATTGTTTACTCGAATCTGTTGGATACCAGAGGTACAGCGAATCCGATGAGGACTCCGAGCATAGCGAACAGAGGGATGAGCCTAAGAATGGTGTTGGTCATTCCGTTATTGCTACCGCTTGAATCTCCGCCACTCTTGTTACTGATTGCCTGGATTGTTCCAGCGGTTACAAGACTGTCCTTGACGATAGACGGGTTCACGCCCATATTATCAGTAATTGTAGTTGTACCGATATTGAGTATCGAAGAAAACTCGACTTGACTAAATGCATCAGATTCGATATTTGCTGAACAACCAATTACAAGTGCAGTTAAGCCAGTACAACCATAAAATGCGCTCTGTCCAATATATGTGACAGAATCTGGGATGACCAACGCACCTATGAGTCCAGAACATTCACTAAATGCACTGTAACCGATAGTCTGCACACTGTTTCCGATGGTCAGCGAAGTGAATCCAGTACAACCATAAAATGCATTTGGCCCAATACTTGTAACAGAATTGGAAATAATTAATGCACCTGTGAATCCAGAACAACCATTAAACGCACTATCACCGATAGTCTGTACACTGTTTCCGATGGTCAGCGAAGTGAATCCAGTACAATTGTTAAACGCACTGTTCCCGATGGTGGTCACTGAA
>OCVV011357362.1_pt1 | contig 56272 bp, 52 predicted proteins | sample 1539721 | NCBI WGS metagenome assembly OCVV01 (sample SAMN02144230, study PRJEB22623) | gut metagenome | biome: sheep rumen | host: Ovis aries | place: New Zealand
TCTTCGCGCTTGGTTTCTTCGAACAGCTGAATCATCAGGTCAAAGCCTGCGTCGAATGCGGCCCAGCGCATATTGATGCCCGGCTTGTATTCGGTACGGTGCTGCATTCCCTGATGCTTGAATTCCTTGGAAAGTTCGTCGAGAATCGCTTGCATCTGAGCTTCGCTTTCGCACGTGGCGATAATCATAAAATCCGAAGTTTCCGAAACGCCGCGGAGATCGAGCAATTGGAGATTCTGTGCGCGGAGTTCAAAAAGAATTTCGGCAGCGGTTTTGACGGCTTCCGCGTAGACTTCTTTTTTCGGGAGAGCCTTTTTGACAGCAGTCGCCTTCGTGGTCACTTTCTTTTCTGCGGTCTTCTTGACGGTCGCCTTTTTTTCAACCGTCTTCTTGGCTGTCGTCTTTTTGGCTACAGCCTTTGCGGTGGCGGCTTTTACCGTTGTTTTCTTGACCGTGGTCTTTTTAGCGGGGGCCTTTTTTGCCGCCGCTGCTTTTGTTGTCGTTTTTTTGGCTGTTGTCATGGTGTTCCTGCCTGTGTAATTTTTTCAAAGTCCTTGCCCACATAAACGGTCGCGTCGACCAGTTTGCGCTTGTTTTCAAGCGGGATCACATTGTTCGTGTGCAGGGCTTTGGCGAGAGCTTCGGCCCCTGCCCAATGTGGATTGCGCAAGGCGATAATGGTTTCTTCGTAATTCCAAAGATTGTCGTTGCTCATTTCCACAACGTCGAACCCCTGCGCTCGTAAATAGTCGCGCATCTTGGAAGCTGCACCAGGGATTCCGCTGGAATTGAGCACCTGGATATCTCCCGGTGTTTCGCGGATTTCTTGAACAACCTCGGGCTCTTCTTGACAAGAAACTAACGTTCCCGCCAGGCAAAGCAAAGGAATTATCGATCGAATGGAATGAATCACGCTTTAAATATAGCGATTTAGCGCGGTCTGTTCTGAGAATCGACCTTCACAACCGTCGGTTTCCAGCTCTTAGCCTCTTCCGGGGTGAGGGAAACGTAAGAAACGATAATGACTAGGTCGCCTTTCTGGACCATACGGGCTGCTGCACCGTTCAAGCAAATCGTGCCGGAATTCGGTTCACCTTCAATGACGTACGTATCAAAACGTGCGCCATTGTTAATGTCGAGAATCCCGACTTTTTCGAAGGGAAGAATTCCTGCCGCATCCATCAACGCCTTATCGAGCGTAATGGAGCCTTCATAGTTCAAGTTCGCGTCCGTAACGGTTGCGCGATGAATTTTGCATTTTAGAAGTTCGATCTGCATTTTGCTTAGAAGCGCACCTGCAGAATACCAGCGAGGCCACCTTCGAAGCTCGGGCCTATGCCGAGACTGAAGCGGTTCGCATCGGGGTTGTTCGCCCACTGGGTATCGAAGAACGCATCAGCAAAGGACCACACGTGAGCACCGATAACTGGAATCAGCCAGTAAACCCAAGTGTTATCGTATTTATCGTTATTGATTGCGAAATAGGTAAGACCGCCAACGCCGACAACCCAAAGTGCATCCATCCAAATGGCCTTGACCGTCTGGTCATGTTTCCACTGATAGAGAGACGGAATCACTGCGGAGAGATAAGCGGTGCTCTGTTCTCCAGCATGATTGCGATACGTACGGTCGATGTCGGAATCTTCAAGTCCTCTAGCGCGAGAAGAAAGCCAGTCTTCTTCGGAAACGCCGAGGCGCTTCCAAGGTTCTTGAATGTATTCAGACGGACGAACTCCGAGTTCTGTCAGCTGTTGAAGCTTGTCGCGAGAGATCCCGTTTTCCTTGGCTTGCTGGAATTCCCATTGGGTAAGTCCTGCGTTTTCGTAATCAAATCCGGCCCATTCATCGCCAGATGCGTTTGCAGAACCAGCTACGGTTTCTTCCGGAGCGTTAGAATCGTCTGCGCTGTAGTAATTGGCCCCATTTTCATCTTCAGCCGGAGCGTAGTAGCTAGAGCTTTCTCCCTCGGCATCATAATTTTCAAAATCGTCTTGCGCGAACGAGACGGAGGCTGCAAAAAGGCTGGCGCAAAGAATTTTGAAGGCAGTTTTCATTGAACCTCATCAGTTCTATAGTGCCGGGGGAGGGAATCGAACCCTCACACTCTCGCGAGTACCGGATTTTGAGTCCGGCGCGTCTACCAATTTCACCACCCCGGCTGGGGTAACACAAATATAGAACTGTTTGCAAAAAATCAAACGAAAAAAATGAAAGATTAAGGTTTTTTTACGGGTGAGAATTCCAAATGGTGCTTGGAAAGCGTTTCTTCGCCATATTGGACGGCTTCATCGCGGCTTGCAAAGAAGCCTGTCTGCACAAGGTAAAGCGTTCTTTCATCATGTTTGGCTTCGACGATGCGGGCGTCGATCTTCTTTGCGCGGAGCGAATTGACGAGCATTTCCGCATTCGCCTGAATGCTGAACGCTCCGAGCTGCAAGGACCAGTCGCCTGCTTGAACGGTTGCTGCTTCAGGAGCTTGGGCGGTTGTGTCCGAAGTCGCCACGCTTGAACTGGAAAGTTCTACGCCGTTTGAAGCAACGGCTTCTGCAGAGGACGAACTAGGAGTCGCAGTGCTTGCTTCCGCTGAACTTGAACTGGCAGTGCTAGTGCTCGATAAAAATTTGCCGGATTTCGCGCGATCAATTTCTGCGCAAAGGCTGTGCACGGAATCGATGGCGCTTACTTTGTATAAACTCTGGCAAACCTGATAGATGACGGCAAGTTGATTCGGACGAGCCTTGGCGAAGGAAGCCGAAAGACTTTTGTACGAAAGGTCCGGGCGCTTCAAGTAAAGTTCAAACTGAGCGCGAGTCATGTAAAGGTCCGAAACCACGGGCAGAGAATCGGGCGTGGTAAAAATCAAACTGTCCAAGCGCTTTTTGGCTGCCGAGAAGTCTTTCGAGTTTCCGGTTTGGGAACGGGCGAGAACTCCCCACAGGGCGCATTCCGAACGTTTGGAAGCGTCGAGCGTTGGACATACCGATTCAAAAGCTTCGGCGGCACCTTTCCAGTTTCCGGAAACATATGCCTTTTGCGCATCTTCAAGTGTGACTGCAAACGAAGCGATGCATGTTGTCATGGTTAAAAAAAGAACTTTTCCGAACAAACGCATGGTTGCTCCCTTATTCAAGAACAGGCGTGCCACGGAGTGTCCATCCGCGGACTTCGTCGATATGGCATTTTACATAGTCGCCAGGCTTCGCTGTCGTCGAAGCGAAAACGACTTTCTTAAAGCTTCCCGTTTTACCGACCCATTCGTTAGGGTCTTTTGAAGAAGGCCTTTCCACCAGGATTTCTTCTGTACGGCCGATCATTTGCTTGTTGCGTTCTAGCGTAATCGAATTCTGAAGTTCGACAAGGCGCGCGAGCCGCTCTTGTTTTTGGTCTTCGGACAGGACTTCTTTTTCCTGGGCGCTGACCGTTCCTTCGCGCGGGCTGTAGGCAAACATGAATGCAGCATCGAATTGAGCTTCTTTGACAGCGGCAAGCGTCTGCTCAAAATCTTCATCGGTTTCTCCGACAAAGCCTGCAATGATATCAGTGGTGAGGCCGTAGTAAGGATCCTTTCCGCGGAATTTTTCCAGAATCCGCATAAATTCATCTACTTTGTAACGGCGCTTCATTTTGCCGAGAATCGCATCGCTTCCGCTTTGAAGCGGAATATGGGCGTGGGGGCAAATCTGGGGAACGCTTTGCAATACGTCAATCAGCTTTTCCGTATAAAAACGCGGATGCGGACTCATAAAGCGGACGCGGCGAATTCCCGGAACTTCAGAAATTTTTACAAGTAAATCGGCAAAGTCCGTGCCGTGGTTTCGGTAAGCGTTTACGGTTTGCCCGAGCAGGCAAATTTCAGAAATTCCACGTTCGCTAGCTTTTTCCACTTCGTAAATCACGTCGTCTGAGGCTCGGTACTTTTCTCGTCCGCGGACAAAAGGAACAATGCAATAACTGCAACGGAAATTGCAACCGCGTTGAATCGTTACGTACGAAGAAAACGGGTGGGCGAGTTTTGCATATTCGCCAACGTAATTTTCTTCGATATCGAATCCGGTAATGACGCGTTTTGCCGCATTGCTTTTTTTAACAATGATCGGGTGCTTAAAAAGAATTTCCGGAATCTGATTGTATTTGTCCGGGCCGATGACATAATCCACGCAGTCCATTTGGTCCATCAGGCGGGATCCAAGATGTTCCGCCATGCAACCCGTGACAATGAACTTGATCCAGGGACGGCGTTTCTTGTAGAACTTCATTTTAGAAATTCTGGCCTTGGCACTTTCTTCCGCTTTTTCGCGAACAGAACAAGTGTTGAACAAGAACAAGTCCGCTTCTTCAGGATCTTCGGTGGGCGTGCAACCGTTTTTTTCAAGCATCGAAGCTATCAGAGCGGAATCATATTCGTTCATCTGGCAGCCGTAAGTGTCGATCATGTAATGCAGAGACATAGATTAACGGAATTGCAGACCGGAAAGGTCCGAAAAATGTGGAATGGAATAAGTGGGCTCGACAGGTGCAAAACTGGCTCGTTTGCCAAAACCGTTTTCGATAAAGACGCTATCGATTCCGGCGTTTTTCGCTCCGAGAATATCGGGAGCGTCGTCCCCGACCATGATCGCGTCTTCTTTCGAGACTCCTGTCGCTTTCAAAATTTTAAGAAAAGGTGCCGCATCCGGTTTGCGGGGAGTATCTTCGTCTCCGAAGGCGAACGCTTCGAAATACGATTCGAGTCCAAAATGCTTGAGCAGAGCAAGTCCCGGAATGTGAGGCTTGTTCGTTGCCAATGCTTTTTTGGCAGGGAAGTTTTTTAAAAAATCAATAACGCCCGGGTAAGGCTCTGTTTTTTCCAAACAATGCTGCGCATAAAATTCGGAATAGCATTTGTGGACTTCTGTGAGGGGAGCGTCTGCACCTTCAAGCGAACGTTCAATCAGTTTTAATGAACCATTCCCGATATAGCTCTTGATCTTTTCTGTTGAAAGTGTTTTTAAACCAAAGGCGGCCAGCGCATAATTGACAGCTACGCTCAAATCTCCGAGCGTGTTGAACAAGGTGCCGTCCATGTCGAAAATATACAGGGATTTGGTTTTCATCGCCCCAAATTTAGTAATTCCGATTAAAACAATTTGTTATCTTCACCACATATGGGTTCTAAATTCTTTCTTTGCTATCACGATCTTTCTGTCCATAATGCAAAACAGGCGGTATCACAAATTCGCCGGATTGCGGATGTGGCAAAATCCCCGATTACGGTTGCCGTAATTCCCGATGGCATGCAAAAAGAATCCGAACTGGATTTTTTCAGAATGGAATTGGAAAACCTTTTGACCGATGGCTTTGAACTTTTGCTGCATGGAACCCGCCATTTGGCTATAGAAAATTCAGATCGAACTTTTTTAGGAAAAACAGCCCTTTCGTTGACGGGAGACGAAGCGGAATTTGCTGGCCTTGATGAATGCGATTCCTTCCGTCTTCTTGAACAGGGAATTGCGTTATGGGAATCTTTGGGACTGAAACTTCCTCAAGGATTTGTCCCTCCGGCTTGGTATGGAAACGCATTCCTCAAAAATCAAGTGCTGCATAAATTCCGCTATTATGAAGACCGCTTTGCGGTTTATAAAAGAAAGGATGCAAATTCCGAAAACCCTTCCGCACAAAAAATTCTCTCTCCTGCATTGAGCTTTGCTGGGCTTCCCAAGTTTTCGTTGAATGTCGCGCAGACGTCGGCATGTCTCGCTTTGCAGTCTCCTGTTGGAACGCCTCGCTTAGTGTTTCACCCTGTAGATTTTGATGCGATTGGGGAATCCCGCATTTTTAATTTGACGCGTTTTGCCCTGTCGAAACGAGAGAAAATTTTTTACAAGGATATTTGAGTCATAAAAAATGGCTGATCTTTACGATCAGCCATTTCTCTTTGCTTAGAAATCAGACTTTATGCGGTCTGTCGACGGTTGAGCATGATGCTATCCTTTTTGGCTTTCACCTTATGGAAAATCGCATTCGGGAGCCAGAAGAATGTCGGCACCAGGTACATGGTCAAAATCGCGGACACGATCAAGCCACCTACCGATGCGATACCCATCGGCTGAGTCATGGCTGCCACATCACCACCGAGAGCGAAGGCGAGCGGAAGCTGAGCCACCACGGAAGCGAATGTCGCAAGCATGATCGGCTGGAATTTGGATTTTGCAGCCGAAAGAATAGCGGAACGTCTTCCCATCGATCCGTTGCGGAGCAGACGGTTGGCTTCGTCCAGAAGAAGAATTGCGTTGTTCACCACCACACCGATGAGCATGACGATTGCCATAAGAGAAATCATGGACAGCGCCTTTCCGGTAAAGATAAGGGCGAGGAACACGCCGATTGCACCCATCGGGATCGTTGTCATAATGATGAACGGCTGGGCAAAACTTTCGAGAAGTGCCACGAGCAAGATGTAGGTGAGGATAATTGCCATCACGATCGCTGTCATGAATTCCTGCACCATGTCGTTTTGCATGTCTGCATTACCGCCGAAGCCAAACGAAATGCCTTCCGGAACTTCATCCTTCATTTCGGCGGTGAGCTTTCCGATCTTGCCCATGATTTCACCGGTCGTATGGCCCGGCAAAAGGTTCATCGAAATGTCGATACGGGCCATTTTACGCTTGCGGTCGATACGGGTCGGACCTGCACCGTCTTCCACATAGAAAAGTTCGCTCGTGTTCACGAAGCCTTTCGGTGTCAGGATCGGCAAAGTTTCGATGTCGCTATGGCTCTGTCTGTCCTTTTCTTGAAGACGGACATAGACGTCATATTCTTCACCGTCATCGGTGAACTGGCCTGCTTCATAACCGCTGACAGCGATATAGTTATAAGTCGCAACGGTTTTAAGGGTAACACCGTAGTCAGCGAGTGCCTGACGGTTTGGAATCAAGCGGATTTCCGGCTTTCCGGCTTCGTAGCTCGTTTTGACATCCACGATACCGTCAATTTTTTCCTTGATGCGATCCATGACGATTTCAGAAGCCTTGATCACGGAATCTTGCTTGAGACCGCTGACTTCAAGGACCACGTCGCCGCTCGAGTTGTTGCTCATTTCGGAAGCGGATGTGGATTTAATCGAGATGTAAGCATCTGGAATGTTGGCGAAGTACGGACGCAAGGAGTCCACGATCTGATCCGTACTGCGGGTACGGCCTTCCCAGTCTTTCAAGAGCTTTACGCGCATGGTGGCTTGGTTTACGGTGGTAAAACCGTTAGATCCGCCCACGTTCATGCTGTAGTGCTTGAGTTCCGGCAAGTCCTTGATTCGGCTTTCAATGATTCGGGCCACACTGTCGGTCGTTTCTACGTTCGTGCCCACAGGCATTTCGAGCTTGATGCTCATCATGCCCTGGTCCTGCTTTGGAGAAAGTTCCACGGTCATCTTGTTTGCAGCCATGTAGCCAACAAACATCACCATGGCGACGAGGGCAAAGACCTGGAAGATCACGCCAGGAACAGAGAGGCAGAAAGAAAGCGTCTTCAAGTAAATCGAGCGGAGAATATTCAAAGCGGAGGGGAAAATACTGAACAGCTTTTCGCCAATCGTGTGGTTCCCTTCGATCAGGTTGCCGTCGGCATCTTTCTTTTTACCCTTGAACAGATATGCGGCCATCAAAGGCGTAAGCGTAAAGGTCACCAGGAGCGAGACCGCCGTGGCGAACACCATGGTCATACCGAATGTACGGAAGAAAATACCGACAATGGACTTCATGAATGCAATCGGAACGAACACGCAGACGTTCGTCAGCGTCGAAGCCATGATGGCCACCATGATTTCGCTCGTTCCCTTGTATGCGGCTTCCTTCGGGTTTAAACCTTCATTCAGTTTCGCATTGATGTTTTCAAGCACGACGATCGAGTTGGTCACCAAAAGGCCTACGGAACTCGAAAGCGCCATGAGGGACATCATGTTGATACCGAAACCGGCAAAGTACATCAGGGTAAATGCGCCAATCACGGAAATAGGCATCGTGAGGGCGGCGATAAACATGGTTGAGAATTTACCGAGGAAGAGAAGAAGCAAGACGGCGGTAAGACCGATGGCAATTATGATGTTTTGAATCACGTTGTCAATGGATTCGCTTACCGATTCGCTCTTATCGTAAACCAAGTGCAGTTCGAAGCCTTCCGGAAGAGTCTTGTTGATTTCTTCCATACGCTTGAGAACGCCTTTAGAAACGTCCACGACGTTTGCGTCGGAACGTTTTTTGATGTCCAAGGCAATCGAGTTGATTCCGTTAAAGCGGGATGCCGAAGTAATCGTTTCGATTGTATCCTTGACTTCTGCAATTTCGGAAAGCTTGATCACGCCCATGGACGTCGGAATATCCAGATTGCGCATTTCATCGAGAGTCTTGAACTTACCGGCTGTACGGACGGAGGTGTTCTTGTGCTTGCCGATGACTTCGCCAACCGGGTTGTTGACGTTTGTCGCTCCATAAAGCCCCATGATGGTCGTAATGTCCACATTACGATCAATCATTTTGTCCTTATCGAGTTCAATGGAAATCTGTCGAGTCGTTCCACCGAAGATATCGACGCTGGCCACGCCCGAGACCGAAGTGAAGAGCGGCTCGATTTCGTCTTCCACTTTCTGACGGAGTTCCGTGGAATTCAGCGGACCCGTAAAAGAAATCGACATAATGGCGGAAGCATTGATGTCCACTTTAGAAATAATCGGGGCTTCGACTGCGTCCGGGAAGTCCGCTGCGGCGAGTTCGATTTTAGAACGAACGTCGTTTGCAGCCACGTCCACGTCGATGCCCATGTTGAACATAGCGATGACAATGCCGTAGTTTTCAAGACAGATGGATTGGACGTAGTCAATACCGTCTACCAGTTCCACCTGGTCTTCGATCGGCTTGATAATCGTCGTTTCGATTTCTTCCGGGTTTGCGCCCGGGTAGACGATGGTTGCGGTGACGACAGGGACGTCGAATTTCGGCAACAGGTCCACCACCATCATGGTATAGGTGTAAAGACCGAACACCACCACGGCCAAAATGACCATGAGCATGGTAATCGGTTTGTAGATACTAGCTTTAATCATTCCGAAAATTCTCCCTTATTCGACGACCAGGACCTTGTCACCGTCGTTCATACGAGACATGCCTTCGACGATAACGGTTTCGTTTCCTTCAAGGCCTTCTGCAATCTGGATGTAATCCTTGGTCTGCACGCCGAGCTTCACGAGTTTGCGGCGAGCCTTGCCTTCGGCATCCACGATCCAGATGGCATTGGAGCCGTTGCGGTAAACAACCGCTTCGGTCGGAACAATGACGCCGTTGACTTGGCGAGTTTCCAGTTCTGCGGTCACATACATTCCCGGAAGGAGCTTCTTGTCCTTGTTGTTGAAGGTAACTTCGACAGGGAAGAAACGGGTAGACGGATTGGCGGCAAGAGGAATGAGGGTCACTTTACCCTGGATCTTTTCGCCTCCGACGGTTACCGTAGCGGCGGCACCCTTCTTAAAGTAACCGATGTCCTGGCTTGTCACGTTCAGCTTGAGAATCACTTGGTTCAGCTTGGCAATCGTAGCGAGTACGCCACCGACGCCCGGCGTTTGACCGACTTTGAACTTAAGTTCGGTAACGACGCCGGCTTCCGGAGCAAGGATAAGGGTTGCTCGACGGGCTGTTTCCAAATTCATCTTGGCAATCTTCAGCTGGGTTTCGGCCTGGTCCATATCCTGTTGGCTAATGCCGCCCTTTTCCTTCACTTCGCGCAGTCTCTGGGTAGAAGCTTCGAGGAGCTTCACCTGTTCTTCGGCCTGCTGATACTGGGTGTTGTCGCCCGTGAAGAGGTATTCGGCAAGAACCTGGTCTTTTTGGACTACGCTTCCGACTTGCACGTTGATTTTAGCCAGCGGGTCACCCATTTTGCAAATGGCGCTGTTCTGCTGCATGCCTTCGATGGATCCGCTGAATTTGCGGACATCGGTAATTTTGGACGTGCTCGCTTTGACAACGCGTGCGGGTTTGCCGTTTTCTTTTTGAATTTCTTCAATCGTGGTCGATTTGTTTGCGGCCTGTTCCGTCTTTTCTTCTTTTTGCTGCCCGCAGGCAATCAGGAACGTGGAAGCTGTAGCAATGGTCAGGAGGGTTTTGAATGTCTTGTTCATGGATTCCTCTTCTTATTAATATTCACCGGTGGCCTGAAGGAGCGCGTTATAAGCTTTATTCCAGTCGACAATCGCCTGGAGATAATCGTTCTTGGCAGAACGCAATTTGAGCGATGCATCCAAAAAATCGAGTTGGGAGGATCTTCCCACTTTGTACGAAGCTTCGGTCAAATCGAAATTGCGCTGGGCGAGATTGACTTGGTTCTTTTGAATTTCCAATTGATTGTTTGCGTCTTCCAGAGTGTTTGCGCAAGATTCAATCTGCATCCGGAAACCGCGTTCGGCGGATTCTTTTTGAATTTGAACGCTGCGCATGCTGGATTTGGCCTGGACAACGGATTCCTTTGTCTTCATCCCGTTGAACAGGTTCATGGTCAAGTTCAGAGCTACGTATTTGTTGATGTTGTCGTCCCAGTCCGGGGCGTCCCATTCGGAAATCTTATTCTTGTTGTTGGCATACTTGATACCGCCAACAAGGACGATCGTCGGCTTGTAACCGCCTTCTTCGATGGAGATGTTCTTTTCTGCCATTTTCTGCTGGGCGTCAAGAAGGGCGAGCTCTTTGCGGCGCTTCTTCACGTTTTCCATCGCCGTGTCCGGGTAGGGAAGATTATCGGTAGGATAGCGAAGGTCTCCCTGGAATTCGACATTGGAGTCCCATTCCAGACCCATGGTGTTCAGCAGGTTGTTGCGGGCGAGGACTCTCGATTTTTTTGTCTTTTCGAGAGTCGATTTGAGCTTATCCAGTTCCAGTTGGGCACGAACCTGGTCAAGCTCGGAAGCGAGTCCGCTTTGGACAGCCTGGTTCACGTAATCGATGTGCTTTTGGGTTTGATCGATGCTCGTTTCGAGGATTACGATGGAAGAATCCAGGAAAACCAGCTGGTCAAAGGCGTTTTCTACGTCATAGCGGACGTTGGCCTTGGCGTTTTCCAGACTGACTTCCTTCAAGTGCTTGTAAATCTTTGCGATTTCAATGCCGGTTCCCACTTTACCCTGCGCGTAGAGCACTTGGGTTGCGGTAAGGCCTACGCTCGATTGCCAGCGGTATCCTTGGCTTTTCATTCCATAGATAAGACCGTCCACGGCTGGAGCGAGAACATTGGCGGCATACGGTTCATCGTCAGCGGCATTCATTCCCGAAGCGGCCTTGGATAAATCGTTCGTCTTTTTGACGTCATCCAAGCCAAAAATTCGGGTTACAGTTGCATCCAAATCGATGGATGGCAGTGCATTTCCGTAACCGGCATCGACCTGCGAGTTTGCGCTGATCAACTCTTCTTCGGCGGTTTTGATCGTCGAGGATTTTTCAAGAGCGATTCGAACCGCGTCTTCACGCGTGTAGGATGTCGCCCAAGTCGGGATGGTGGCAAAAACCACTAGCAGTGTGAATTTCGAAAGGAATCGACTCATTCGGCAATCTTCCTTTGTTGTCCTTTGTTTACATTTCTATTCTCGAGCTTCAAATTTAGCAAAATGGGCCATTTTAAAAAAAGGACAGCGGTTTCATTCCTTGATGAAATGCGAATACAAAGGATGAATGACTAGAAAAACAAAAAAAGCGCCATCAAAATGACGCTTTTGGCTTTAATTCGCTTGTTTTGGGGACTTATTTGTCTTTTTGGAATTCTCGGGTGGAATCCCAGAAATCCGGTTGGAAGGCATCGCCTTTATCGGCCAGATGCTTGCCTCGGGCACAGAGTAAAAAGCCGAGAATCACGGCATCTTGCAAAGCGAACATGATTGCAACCTTGTAAGGAAGGCCAAATCCGACCGGTGCACCGGCGAGGTTTTCAGGACTTACCCAGAAAATGTAGGCGCAGACGATAAAAGTCATGAACATGCAAGGAACGAGCGTTACCCAGAAGTTTTTCTTTTTAGAACGCAGGTAAACGGTCGAAACGCAGAGGCTGCAGACGGCCATGACCTGGTTGGACCAGCTAAAGTAATTCCAAAGGATGTTGAAGCCGTCCTTGTTGAAGTTACTCCATAAAATGAGCAGTGCACAAACAGCGAAAATCGGAATGGTCAGGACCAAACGGTTCTTGGCGCTGGACTGGTCGAAGTTCAAAAGTTCGGCAATGGTCAAGCGGAGGCTTCTTAAGGAAGTATCGCCGCTGGTGACGGCGAGAATGATGACTCCGATGACGACGATAAGGGAAATCGGGGCAAAAGGGAGAACGGTGGTGACAAGTTCGCTGAGAACGTGTACGCCCGATGCTCCGGAGATAAGTTCCGGCATCTTGTGGTAAATGTACATACCGCCGGCAGCCCAAATCATACCGATCAACCCTTCGACGATCATCATCCCGTAGAAGGTTTGACGACCGACGTGTTCGGACTTTTCGGTGCGAGCGACGATCGGACTTTGGGTGCTGTGGAATCCACTGATGATACCGCAGGCGATGGTGACGAAGAGCATCGGAATAATCGGCTGGCCGGTCGGATGCTGATGGAAATTGCTCCAGAAATCCTGGAGGTTGAATTCGTCAAGAACGCTGATTTCGGGAAGAATTCCGAAGAGAATCGCGATGGATGCAATAATCAGAAGACCGCCAAAGATTGGGTAAATGCGGCCAATGATCTTGTCAATCGGAAAGAATGTACTGATGAAGTAGTAGGCGAAAATGGCGATGACCGCAATCCAGAAGATGGTCGGAGAGGTGTTTCCCTGGCCGACGACAACCGGCGTATTGATAAGCCCTGCCGGAGTATTTGTAAAAACCGCTCCGACAAAGACGAGTGCGACTGCAATGAAAATCATCACGACTTTGGAAGGGCCTTTGCCAAGAAATTTATGCGAAAGAGCAGGCACGTTCATTCCGTCATTTCGCATGCTGACCATGCCCGAAAAATAATCGTGCACGGCTCCGCCGAGAACGTTGCCGAGAGGCATGAGCAAGAAGACGATCGCTCCGAATTTAATGCCCAAAATGACACCGATGACGGGACCGATTCCCGCGATGTTCAGCAGCTGGACGAGTACATTTTTCCAGTGCGGAAGGATCATTCGATCTACACCGTCTGGGTGAGCGATAGCTGGAGTCTTTCGGTCGTCGGGACCGAATACGTGCTCCACGAATTTTCCATAGGTGAAGTAGCCTCCGATTAAGATAGCTACGCCGATGAGGAAGGTAATCATTTTAATAACCTCTGGGTCTTCGAATGCTTTTGCTGTGGAATTTGCAAAAAGCGAACAAAATTGAGTAAAAATACAGGCTTTCGGCAAGCGACCATTTAGACTCCTAAAACAGGCCTGCAAATCTATTTGGAGCCGTTTCTGCCAATAATATTTGTTAAATTTGAGCAAAATTCAAAATCGAGGCTTATATGACTTTTGAAGAAATGTTCGCACTGGCTTGCCAGCGTAAAAAAGAAATGCCGGAAGGCAAGGGTACCACGGAACTTTTTAAGAAGGGTCCCCATGCCATTGGCAAAAAGCTCGTGGAAGAAGCGGCTGAATCTTGGATGGCTGCCCGTTTTGAATCCCACGATGCGCAGTGCTTGGAACTTTCTCAGGTCCTTTACTATGTCGCCGTCATGATGGCGGAAAAGGGAATCAAGCTCGAAGAGGTGTACGCTAAGTTATGATTAAGGTTGCACTTCCCAATAAGGGTATGCTTTTTGAGCCGACCCAAGAACTTTTGAAGGACTGCGGTTACAAGGCTTCTAAGCCGTATAAAACGTTGACTCAGCTCGATACGAAGAATGGAATCGAATTCTTCTTTCTGCGTCCGAGCGATATTCCGATGTATGTGGGCCGCGGAATTATTGATGCGGGCATTACCGGAATCGATTTTAATGCCGAAGCCAAGAGCCCGGCGGTAAAGGTTCTCGATTTGCCGTATGGCGCAAGCAAGATGTGCGCGGCAGTCCCGAACGAAAGCCCAGTGCAGACTTTGGAAGAATTGAAGGACGCAACGATTGCGACGAGTTTCCCGAACATCGTGAGCGGTTATTACAAAAAGGACATGAATTTTGTGGTGCTGGAAGGCGCTGTCGAAATTTCGGTGAGCCTTGGCGTTGCCGATGCGATTGTGGACGTGGTGGAAACCGGCACAACCTTAAAACAGGCCGGTCTTCGCATTGTGGGCGAACCTTTGTTCCGCAGCAATGCCGCTCTTTTCTGCCATCCGCAGAAACAGGATCTTGAAGAAGTTCATACCCTGATCCGCCGTATCGAAGGAAAGCTTGTTGCTAAAACCTACATGATGATTGAGTATGACTGCCCTGCAGAACTCCTCAATAAGGCTTGCAACATGACTCCGGGTCTGGATGCTCCGACGATTTCGAAGCTCCACGGTCGGGATTGGTATGCGGTGAAGGCCATGGTGCCGGAAGAAGATGCTAACGCGGTTATGGATAAACTTTGGGATATCGGCTGCCGCAGCATTCTCCTCTTTAGCATCAAGTCCGCCCGTATTTAATAAGGAATTGGATGAGCCCTGTAGAATCTCCTGCGTATTTGGCCCGTCAACCGATTCTGGATTCCCATCAGGGCATTTTTGCTTACGAACTTCTGTTCCGAGATTCGCCGGATAACAAAACGGCAATCATTCGGAACGGAGTCCGTGAGACCGCCCAGGTCCTTGAAAATGTGTTGAATAATATCGGGCTTTCACGTCTTGTGGGAAACCATAAGGCGTTTATTAATTGTAGTCGGGAAATGCTTCTCGACAACATTTTCAATCCGCTGGATTCCGATCGATTTGTTCTGGAAATCCTGGAATCGGTCGATGCCGATGCCGATGTCGTAGATGAAGTCAAAAAGTATCACAATCGTGGATTTGAATTTGCTTTGGATGACGTTGTTTTTGAAACAGAAAATCTGAAGCGCTTGGAACCGTTCTTTCCGTACGTCAAGTATGTGAAACTGGATCTTTTTGAAAATAGCCCGGAAGCATTGAAAGCAGCTGTACCCTATTTTAAGGAACGCGGCATGATCCTTCTTGCGGAAAAGGTGGAAACGGAGGAGTCGTTCTCGGCTTGTCTGCTCAACGGTTATGATCTTTTCCAGGGATTCTTCTTTGCAAAACCGGAAGTTGTGCAAGGAAAGCGAATGGACGGCTCGCTGGCGCCGATTCTTCGCTTGTTGCAATTCTTGCGTGGAGATCCTTCGCTTGCCCAAATCGACCAGGCTTTTTTAGCTCAGCCGGCGATTGCGAAAGCCTTGGTGCAGTACGCCAATTCGCAAAAGACCTTCCGGCGTCGTCCTGTGGAAAATGTACAGGATGCGATTGCGTGGCTTGGCGTTCCGCACCTGCAGGATTGGCTCATGCTTTTACTTTATGCGCAACCGGAAATGGGCGGATCTCCTCAGTGCAAGCCTCTTTTCCAAAATGTTTCACAGCGCGCCCGATTCTTGGAATCCCTTGCCGATGTTCTTGATCCGGATGGGGAGCTTCCCGCCCAAGCCTTTATCACGGGAATCATTAGCCGGATGGACGCTCTTGTCAAAGCTCCGATGCCGACGATTCTTGAAGATTTGGAGGTGGACAAGGAGATCACCAGTGCGCTTTTGCATGGATCGGGAAAGCTGGGAACGCTTTTAGCTCTTGCAGAAGCGGTGGAAAACGACCGCGAAGAGCGTGTGGGGACGTTGATGAAGCGTCTTTCCCTTTCCAATAAAGATTTGACAAACAGCTTGAATGCTGCTTACGGATGGGACCATGGTTGAACCGCCGAGCCTTGAAAAATTGGTGCAGGAATTTGCGACTCTTCCGGGAATCGGTAAGAAAACCGCCCGTAGACTCGCTTACTTTGTTCTCACGCGTCCTCGGGAAAGAGCGGAATCTCTGTCGAAAACAATCGTCGAGGCCTGCGATAAGGTCAAACGGTGCAGCCGGTGTCATTCGTTTGCGGAAGAAGATCCATGCCCCATTTGCAAGGCGCGTGAAGGCTCAAAATCCATCTGCGTTGTGGAAAAATTTTCCGACATTCTTCCTTTTGAAAATGCGGGAATTTACCATGGGCTGTATTTTGTCCTCGGGGGAGTCCTTTCCCCTCTCGATGGAATTGGACCGGACACTTTGCACATTCCACAGCTGATCCAGCGGATTAAAACGGAGCAGATAGAAGAAGTTATTTTTGCATTAGGTTCAAGCCCGGAAGCGGATTCGACGATCCTTTTGATCGACAAACTTCTCGCTGGAGTCCCTGTAAAGCGGTCGAGTCTCGCGAGGGGGATTCCCATGGGCAGCGAATTGGAATATATTGATGAAGTCACCGTGCTTCGTGCATTTGAATCGAGGACTGGAGTATGAATCCGAACGAAAAAAACGAATTTCGCCCGACGATGGACGCTGAGTTTGCCACCGCAGCGACGAATGTTTCGCAGATTCCGACGGATGGGCTTCCGCAGGTTGCGTTCCTTGGGCGTTCCAATGTGGGAAAATCTTCCTTGCTGAATGCGCTGACCGGACGGAAAAATTTGGTGAAAGTCAGCTCCAAGCCGGGAAAGACGAAGGAAATCAATTTTTTCAAATTCAATCAGGCTTTCTATTTGGTAGACCTTCCCGGCGTAGGTTATGCAGGGGTCAAATTTGAAAAAGTCTCCGAAATGCAAAGCGGAATCCGCGCTTACGTGGAACAGTCCAAGGCGTTAAGGGGTGTCGTGTATTTGATCGATTCCAAAATCGGATTGCAACCGGTAGACGTGGAAACGATCGAAGGCATTCGCGCTCTCGGTTGCCCGGTGCTTCCGGTGATGAGCAAATGCGACAAGGCGAACCAGTCGGAACTTGCCAAAACGCGTAATGCCCTTTTGAAAATACTTGGCGAAGATGTTCGTCCGCTTCGTTTGAGTACCCTTCGTAAAATCGGGCTCCGGGAGCTGTGGCAGGAAATCCTTTCGACGGTGGCGGTGGAAGCTTAATGAAATTTCGCCGGACGATAGACGACTGGACTTTATTCGGCTCGATTTTCGATAAAATCGGCAGGCGGTTCTTGTCGACTATTTTCGGCCAGCAACTTCTTCTTTTTTTCCGTACGCTGCATTCCGTTTTTGCCGAAGGTCGAAATTTTTGCACGGATTTAAGAAACGTAATCCGCCAAATTTATTTCACGGTGGTAGAAGTTTTTCCGGTGCTGCTTGTCGTGGCCGTTTTAACGGGAACCGTGACGATTGTCGAAGCGATGACCGTGATGCCGCGGGTCGGTTTTTCGGATGCGTTTGGCGGTTTGATGGTCGTGGTGCTGGTTCGTGAAATTGGACCGATTCTTACGGCTTTTCTTGTGTCGGGACGTAGCGGTTCCGCGCTCACGACGATGATCGGGACGATGGCCATCAACTCGGAAGTGGATGCGCTTTCGACTTTGGGAGTGAATCCGATTCGTTATCTTGTGATGCCGGCCCTTTTTGGGGGCGTGATTTCGATGTTCCTCGCGAACATCCTTTTTTCCGTGTGCGGCATTTGTGGCGGCTTTGCCCTTGCGAAATTGCTTGTGCTAGCGTCTGGTGAAACGTTGAATTTGAATCTTTCTTGGCATTACTTTTCGAAGTCGATTCTGCTTTCGTTGACGGCGACAGATTTTGTGATGATGGTTTTGAAACCGGTCGTTTTTGGAATTATCATCTTTATCAATTCTTGTTACCACGGTTTGAATATCCGCCGGGATATCCGTCTTGTGCCAAAGGCGACGTCACGTTCGGTGGTTTATTCGTTTTTGTATGTGATCGTCGTCGATGTGCTATTTTCGCTCTTCTATATCTTTGACTATGCAAATCAAATGTCGAGGATTATCTAAATGGATCTGTCGCAAGGGGAAGCACTCCGGATTGAAGACCTGCATTTTCGTTATGTAGGGGATGAGGAAGATGTTTTGGATGGCCTGGATATGGTTCTTGGCCGTGGAGAAACGCTTTGTATTGCAGGCGCATCGGGAATGGGAAAAAGCTTGCTCTTGCGTCTAATCGCTGGGCTTGATAAACCGGACTCGGGAGCGTTGTACTATTTCGGGGAGCACCTGCCGCTTTCTCAGCATACCGCATTGGAAGTCGCCAAACGCGGTGTGGAATTGATTTTCCAGAATGGCGCCTTGATTTCGAATCTAACGGTTCGCGAAAACATTTCTGTTCCGCTTTATTACCATCATCGCGGTACGGATGAAGAAATTGAACGTCGTGTGAATATGGCATTGGATTTGATGCGGGTTCGCGATGAAGAAGATAAATATCCGCATATGCTAAGTTCCGGCGTGGCAAAGCGTGTCGCGATTGCGCGTGCCTGGGCGATGGACCCGCGTCTTTTGCTGATGGATGAACCGACGGCGGGCCTTGACAATTATAACCGCAATTCCTTGCTTCCGTTGATCGATAACATGCAGGCTCTTTTTAAGACTTCGATGATTTTGGTCACGCATGACCTTTTGATTGCGCGTGAACTCGGGGCCGATCTTTGCTTTTTGGAAAATAAACGTTTGAGCCAGCGGATGAAGTTCGAGGAATGGTTGACTGTGGATTTACCCATTGCGCATGAAATGTTCCGCAATTTGCGCGATTTTCGTTCTGACATCTCCCGTTCTTAAGAAAAAAGCGTATTTTTTTTGATGTCCTCGGATGGACTTTTGGATAAGGAGATCGCTGGTTGCTTAAACCGGTACGCAAAATTAATTGGATGGACCTATCTGGCCTGTTGGTTGGGGTTTTTATCACATTTTCCGTGATGGTCTTTGTCTTTGTATTGTATGCGCGAATGATCACGGCAGGCGTTATCGGTATCGAAGAATATAGGCTTTACAGTAATTTTGAAAAAGCCCAGGGTCTGCATCCGGGTACGGATGTCCAGATCAGCGGTGTGAGCGTCGGCCATGTATCGGATATGAAAATTGAAGGCTCGGGCATGGTGCGAATGGAATTTACGATTCGTAAGGAATTTCAGCCTTGGATTACGGACCGGGCGATGATTTATGCCATCCGTGATCAGAACGTGATTTCGGAACGCGTTGTCAATGTCGATGTCCGCAAAGGGGAAGGACGCGTCCTTGAAGATGGAGAAACGATTACCGCAGGAAAATCCCAAGACATTGAAACGGTCATCGAAACCTTGAACGATGTGCTGGAACACGTGACGGTATTGATTAATGCCGCAGATACGCTCGTCGCCTTGACGATGGACACGAACACGACGATCGGCGCCTTGCTCGGGTCGAGAGCCATTTATGAAAAGTTAAACACACAGCTGGACCGCTTGGATTACTTCTCGTACGAAGGCATTCAATTGCTGGACGTCATGAGCGGGACACTCCCGGGAATTCTTTACCGAGCGGATACTTTGACGACCAAGCTTTCTACCATGACCGACGAACTGGAAGATACTCCGCAGAAACTTGACCATGTCTTCGGATCCTTGGACAATGTCTTTGGGCACATGAATGGAACCATGGATTCTCTCAGCAGAATGGTGGGGAATATGGGCGGGATTGCGGCACGTGGCGAAGAAACGTTGCAAAATGCGAATGACCTGATGGAAGGAATTTCAAATATGTGGATCGTTCGCCGTTCGATGCCCAACCGTGATTCGGTTCCGTTCGTCGCGGAGGATGCATGGTAATCCGTCGTCTCTTGCTTTGTGGACTTTTTTTTGCGTCTTGCGTATTTGCCTCGTCCGAATCGAAGGATCTGGCGTTTAGAGCGGACAAGGCTTTTCAGGCGGGAAAGTTTGCCAAGGCGTATGGCCTGTATGAACGCGCATTGCTTTCGAGTCGGAAAGAATCGGATATCCTTTCCGAGGGGCGCATTTTGATTTCGATGGCGACACTTCGCACTCAGAGCTTGGATCTTCAATTTGCTTCGAGCCTTTTGCAACAGGTTCAAAAAGCGGAACTGGATACGAATACTTTGGCCGCCTATTATCTTGCCTGGATGGATCTTTTTTTAGAAAAGAAAAACTATGGCAAAGTCATCGAACTCAAATATTCCATGTCCGAAAAATTCCTGGATAAAATTCCGGATGCAATCCGCGGATCGATTCTCTGTACCGCTGCAATCGCTTTTGCTGCAAAAGGCGATGCGAAAAATGCGAAGAAATACTTGAAGGATGCGGACGAAGCTTTCGATGGGGATGCTCCGGGAAAGCTTGCCTTTGCGGAAGCCCGTGTTGCAAGTATTCTCGGACAGAATTCGGCTGATTCGCTTTACAAAGTGGCCCTTCAAAGTTCGATAGAATCGAGTCGACCGTTTATGTCGGCAACGATTCTTTATTACCGCGGACAAAATGAAAAAAATCGCGCAACGGCGAAAGAATATTTTGTGCGCAGTGCGAATGCGTTTGAATTGATGGGACTTTCTCGTAATCACGACCGAGCCTTGCAGGCGACGGAGCGCTGATCGCTTTTAAGAATCAATCTTCCTTTTTCAAGGAAAGCAGTCGACGGTATGCGTAATTCGGGTCGATTGCGTGCTCGCTCAGCTTTTTGATGATAAAGCTGACTTCGTTAGTGACATTCGAGTCTGCATCATGGGTGCGGTGTAAAACACGTAATGTCTTGGGGGTAAAGCCTTTTATCAGGTCTTTATATTGCGGATTCAGCGCATCGTTGATGATTGTTTCGAGAGCCATTTCGGTTTGCATTGTGTTCAGCTCGAAATTGCGGTAAATGGTCTTGATGTGCGCTGGAATCGAAGTGTCTGTAGAGGCTTCGAAATGCTTCATGATTTTGGCCGCTTCCGCATAATTGTGCGTCGGTCCATTGGCAAGACGAAGTGCAAAGTAAATGGCGAGACGCCAGTCGTCTGGAAATACCCTGACGGCGCGACGCATCACGGTGAAATCGGTGGTATCCGGTTCATCCGTGGTCGTGATGCTTCCGACGACCATATAGGGAGTACGAAATAGCGAGTCAAGTTCGGTAGAAAGATTCCCTACATGGGAAAGCCATGCATAGGAAGTCCCGTAGAGATAGCTTTCTCCGAGATCAATGACTCCGCCAATCCAGAATATACCCGCCGCCGTCACATTGTGACCCATAGCAATCGCTTTCGCATATTCCGCTTTGGGCAAGAATTCTTCTTTTTGAGGTAAGCGAGGAAGAGGCTCTGCATAATGGAATGCGAGAGCGATGATCGCGCAAGAAAGAAGAATGCAAACAATGTGACGCATACTCAATGATTTTGACCTTGAGCGTTAGCGGATGGCTTCGGCCAAAGATTCGATGGCGTCGACGCAAGCGGAAGCGTATTCGGCTTCCTTGCCTGTGCGCTGCCAAGCGAAATTCAAGCCGCTGGAGCTGTTCAAGACGTGGAACTTTCGCTTTCCACCTCCGTTTGCAATCGCTTGCAAAACGGTTTTGGCATCGCCACCCTGTCCACCAGGGACGCCCGGAATGGAAACTCCCGGAATGAGGAACGGAATTTCATGGCCCGCAGCGGCAAAAAATGCCGTAATGCGTTCAAGTTCTTCCGGGTGAGTGGCTCCGACGACAGCTCCGAGGTTGCCGTTATCCCATTCGATCAGCTTTTGGGCTACAGCGAAGAATGCCGTGCTGCCTTCGACAGGGAGATCCTGGAAGTCGGCCGCACCCTTGTTGCTTGTACGGAGAAGCGCGTAAACGCCACCGTTAGCCGGATGCTCCAAGAATGGACCTACGGAATCCTTGCCCATCCAGGGGCTTACGGTCACGGCGTCTGCACCGTAAACGTTGAAGGCTGCGTCTGCGTAGGCCGCGCTGGACTTTCCGATGTCGCCACGCTTGGCGTCAAGCACCACGGGGATTCCTTCGCCCTTGTAAGCGGCGATCAGGTCGTGCAGAACCTGCATTCCCTGAATGCTGATGCGTTCGTAGTAGGCACTGTTCGGTTTGACGACTGCCGGCTTCACGTTGCGCTTGGCGCATTCTTCCAAAATGTCCATGTAGAAGAACCGGATCTTTTCTTCTTCGGAATTGACATTTGCATGCTTGCGCTCGACAGGCATCAAGGAAAGCTTCGGATCCATTCCGAGGCAAATCGGATTGCCACATTCCTGGATTCGTGCTTCAAGACGATCGGAAAATTTCATTAGAGATCCTTCTGAATTTTAGCCAATTCGTAAGAGAGAATACCGTGTGCAACGGCGACGTTCAAGGATTCGAGATCGCTGGACATCGGAATCTTCACGGTTTCATCGGAAATATCGATCAGGTGCTGGTCCGTACCTGCCCCTTCGTTGCCGACGAGGAAAGCGACCTTGCGGAGCTTGCGCGGTTCGATTTCAGAAAGGCTCTGGTGACCGTGCAAATCCGTAGCGATAATCGTATAACCGAACTTGTGCAATTCATTGATGGCTTCGATCAAGTCGCGGTCCTTTTCAAATGGAACGCGCAGGAACGTGCCCGAAGATCCGCGAACGACTTTCGGGTTGAACGGATTGACAGAACCCTTTCCGATGATGACGCCTGTCGAATTAAAGCCAAGGCTTGTACGGAAAATAGCTCCGAGATTACCCGGGTCTTGGACGGCATCCACGAGCGTGATGATGCTGCGGCCTTTTTCGTAGTTCGGCTTTGTGCTTGCGGAACGGCACACGGCGAGAACGCCCTGAGTCGTTATGGTCGAAGAAAGACGCTTGATCTGTTCTTCGCTGATCACGTGGACGTCAACTTTCAATTCGCGAGCCTTGCTCACCGTCGGCTGAAGATTGTCGAGCGGAGTATAGGTTTCTTCACCGAGAGAGTTCAGAATCGAAGCGTTGTTTTCGTCGAGGTTCTTGGTACCGGCGACATAAAGTCCGATCATCACATCGAGATGGTTCGTGAGAATTTCATCTACAACGCGGACGCCTTCTGCCAGGAACTTGCCTTCGCGTTCACGACCCTTTTCGGTTGTGAGGGCGAGCAGACGGCGGAACCAAGCCGGATTTGCGCCTGAATTTTCTGCGGAAATGTCCGGTGTGTCTGCGAATGTGAGCACAGCGTCTTCATCGCGAACGACTTCTTCGTTATCGAAGAATTTGCGTTCTGGCTTCTGACGGAAAATCGGACGGTTGGCTTCGTCATCAAATGGATGGCGGTCAAAGTTTCCACGGCGTGCGTCGCGGTTGAACGGTCTGCGTCCATCGCGATCGCCGAAGGAACGACGTTCACCATCGCGTCCGCGGTCACCGAACGGTCTGCGGTCACGATCAAATGGGCGACGTTCACCGTCGCGGCCGAAGGAACGGCGTTCGCCGTCACGGCCAAAGGATCTGCGTTCGCCACGATCTCCGTTGAACGGTTTGCGGTCACGTCCGCGGTCACTGAATGGTCTGCGGTCACGATCGCCAAAAGACTTGCGGCCGTATTCACGGCGTTCGCTGCGGGTTTCCTGAGCATCAGGATTCGGCGTTTCCGGACGACGGCCAAAACCGTGATCGGCTGGATTATCGCTTACGCCGAATTTGCCTTCGAATGTATGCTTGACTACGCGCTTGGGAGAGTTGTTGTTTTCTTCTGTCATAGGTCTTTCAATAATTTGTTTGCAATGGACGTGCCGTCAATGCCAAGCATACGATACAAGTCCGGAATTTTACCATGTTCTACAAAGGCATCTGGCAAGCCGAAACGAATCAACTTGTGATCCTTGAGTTCCATGTCGGCGAGAAGTTCTGCAATTTCAGAACCAAATCCTCCGACAATGGTGTTGTCTTCCAACGTGACAATCGTTTGATGTGTCTGGAACAGGTTGCGGTAGCCTTCCTTGTCGAGCGGCTTCACGAATTTAGCGTCCACGAGAGTGGGATTGAAACCGTGTTCGACAAGAATCTTCGCCGTCTTTTCAAGCTCATGAAGCATAAAGCCAACGCCCAAAAGCAGAATGTCTTTACCTTGTTGCTTGATTTGGAATTTCCCGTATTCGACGGGTTCTGCTTCGGCTTTGAGTTCCGGCGAAAGCGCGGAACCGCGGGGGAAGCGGATCGCAACAGGACCTTGCATATCGATAGCAGCGGTCACCATATTGCGAAGCTCGTTTTCGTCCGATGGAGCCATGATGGTCATGCCTGGAATCGAACGGAGATAAGTGAGGTCTAGCGCACCATGATGGGTCGGACCGTCGGCTCCGACAAGGCCTGCACGGTCAAGGACAAACACGACGTGCAAATTTTGCAGAGCGACGTCATGGATGATTTGATCGTAAGCGCGCTGGAGGAAAGATGAATAGATTGCGACGACCGGGACGATTCCTCCGCAAGCAAGGCCTGCGGCAAAAGTCACGGCGTGTTCTTCGGCGATGCCGACATCGATGACGCGGTCCGGAAATTCCTTCTGCATGATGTCAAGACCGCAACCGGTAGGCATGGCACCTGTAATTCCAACAATCTTTTCATTCTTTCTGGCAAGTTCAAGAATCGTCTTGCCGAAAATACTGGTGAGAGATGGAATCGGGCTTTTCGGAGAAAGCGGCTGGCCGCTCTTAGGGTCGAAGGGGACCGACGCGTGCCACTTGCTCGGGTTCGTTTCCGCGAATTTCATACCGCGGCCTTTTTCCGTCATGATTTGGATCAGGCACGAACCCGGAATGGATTTGACTCGTTCGAGAATCGAAATCAGTTCGCCTAAATCGTGGCCATCGATCGGACCGAAATAGCGAATGCCCAAATCTTCGAAGAACTGACCCGGACGGATGGCATTCTTCACCGCCTTTTCGACGCTTTGCAAAAGGGTGCGGAAGTGACGTCCGATGATGCCCGGAATCTTTGCCATGACGCGGTCGATATCCGAACGGAGCTTGTTGTACATCGGATCGGAAATGATTCGATTCAAGTACTTCGGGAAACCGCCGACGTTCGGGGCGATGCTCATCTTGTTGTCGTTCAAGATGATGGTCATGTTCTGCTGGGAAAGTCCAGCGTTGTTTAACGCTTCGAAGGCCATTCCACCGGTCATGGATCCGTCTCCGATGATAGCCACCACATTGTTGTGCTGGTGCAATTTGTCGCGGGCGACTGCAAAACCGAGTGCCGCAGAAATCGAAGTGGAGGCATGTCCAACGCCAAAGGCGTCGTATGGACTTTCGGAGCGTTTGGGGAATCCGGAAAGTCCACCTTGCTGGCGAAGAGTTTCGAAACGTTCGAAACGTCCAGTGAGAAGCTTATGTACGTAAGCTTGGTGGCCCACATCCCAAACCAGAATGTCTTCCGGAGCGTTGAATACGTAATGAAGGGCAAGAGTCAGTTCGACAACTCCGAGACTCGAAGCCAAGTGCCCTCCGTGGGTTGCGACTTGGTTAATGATCTTTTCGCGGATCTGTGCCGCAAGATCATTCAGCTCGGCAATCGAACATCCCTTGATGTCCTTTGGCGATTTAACGTCCTTAAGCTGCATTACTTAACTCGTGTGATGATGAATGCGGCAATAGCCTTGAGAATCGAGGTGTCTCCCTGCAAGCCTTCCAACTGCTTCAAGGATTCTTCGTAAAGTTCCAAAGCCTTCTTGCGGGAATTGTCGAGACCCACAAGTGCCGGATAAGTCGCCTTTCCGCTTGCGATGTCGGAACCGGCGTCCTTGCCGAGTTCTTCGGTCGTGGAGACGATGTCGAGAATGTCGTCGACAATCTGGAAGGCGAGGCCGATCGAACGGCCGTATGCTTCAATCTTTTGAATGTCTTCTTGAGAAGCTCCGGCGAGTTGTGCGCCAATGACGAGGGAGGCTTCAATCAAGGCAGCCGTCTTGTGATAGTGGATGTAGTCCACGACATCGAGAGAAACCTTTTTCCCTTCGCTGTCGATGTCCGTCATTTCGCCACCGATCATGCCATAGGTGCCAAGCTTGTATGCAAGGCTTTCCATGGCTTGCGGATTCTTGGTCTTGGCGATGAGTTCAAAGGCGAGAACGCAAAGAGCGTCTCCGCTCATGACTGCAGTGGCTTCGCCGAACTGCTTATGGGCGGTCGGACGTCCGCGACGGAAGTCGTCATTATCGATGCACGGGAGGTCGTCGTGAATCAACGAGAACGTGTGCAAAAATTCGAGTGCGCTAGTTGCGTACCAGATGCTATCGCCTTTACCGCCGAAGAGCTCGAATGCGGCGCATGCAAGCCCCGGGCGAAGACGTTTTCCGCCGGCAAAGACAGAATAACGCATGGCCTTGTGGAGATTGCAAGGAACGTCGGTTTCAGGTGGAAGATGTTCGTCGAATTTCTGTTCGGCGAGCTTCGCGATTTTCGCAAGATAGGCGCGGGCGATATCCGCTTCTTTTTGAAGATTTTGCATACTCCCAAAGATATTAATTATTGGCTTTTGGGAAAGGGAGCGTAATTAAAATGTGAGCCCGTACACGGTGATATCGTCCAAAGAAATTTCTTGACCGTCTAGGCCAAAGAAATGGAACCTGGTTACCGTTTTTTTGACGCTTTCCCAGCCGGTAGATAGAGAATCGTTTTCGGGCAATTGGAAGTCTTCCGGGGTCACGCAAAACCGCGTCCAGGTGGAAGAAATCGGCAAATCTTCTGTCCAAGCTTTGAGATTGTCTGTCGAAGAGCCATCCCAGCGTTCCAGTGCAAAACGGATACTTCCGGAACCTTTGGCGTAGAATGTGACCGAGTCCAAAGCGCTCATGTCGATGCCTTCCGAAGAAAGCTGCGTCCCGAAGATGACGTAGCCGCCGATGGATGAGGTGTAGTAACCGCTAAAAACATGACTGTTTAACTCGGAATTACTGACGATTGCAGACCAGTAGTTGCTGCTGTTTGTCGGATAATTGATCTGCGCATTGGTGTCGGCAGAAAAATACCAGTTGTGGCTAGCAAAAGAGGTCGAATCTTCGAAATTTTCAAAGAGCATCCAAGCGTATTCTTGGGAAGAGGAGGATTCTTCGGAGCTGGAAGATTCTTCTTCGCTGATAGAGCTTGAACTGGAAGCTTCCGAGTTGGATGACTCCTCGGCAGAAGAAGAACTGCTGGCTTTGGAAGAAACATGAATCCAGGAAGTGGTAGATTTTTCTTGGACGATCAGATTGGTATCGGCGACGATGCTGTCTCGAGATGCGGTGAGAGCAAAAAGTTTTAACTCATCGGAAGGGAGAGTCGGTAGCACGAAATCCCCGTTAGAAGCGACTCGGACAAGAATATCTAGTCCATAGACACCGACCCAGGCGGCTTTTGCTAGCCCGTTTTCATCGGCAAAGGATCCCGAAACGGAACCCGGGGCGTCCAGGTAGATTTTTCCCAAATTGAGATCGTCGCCGGTATAGGAAATTTCTTTGGAGAAATATTTTCCGTCCAAGGAAACCGTAAGGCGGTATTTTCCTTCTTCTAAATTTTCAAGAATGAGGTTTCCGGAACTGTCTGTGACTTTGCTTGGAATAAGGACGGTTCCTGAAGTGTCGTCCGAAATATAGTCTGCCGAATGCAGGCAAATGCTTGCATAGGAAGCGACCGTTTCGCCCGAAAACACCGAAGCGAAAATCCCGTTTGTCGTTTCGCTGCCGGGACCTTTGGCGTGACCATTTCCGTCACAGCTCCAAAGACCGAGCGACGCAATCAGAGTTGTCAATACCCACCAGGATTTTTTCATCCTTCACCACCCTTTTTATCCAGCAATGCAATGGGGAACAGCTGCACGTTCAGCTGGTACACGGCATCGTCGTCCGTTCCTTCGTTGGAAAGACGTAAAAGCTCTCTTCTAAATTCCTGGATGCGTTCGCGGACAAGTCCAATCATGTTTCGGTTGAAGGTCATTGTCGCAGTGCTGATATCACGCAGGGGAGGCTTATGCCTAGAAAGGGATTGGCCTGCGAGCGCAATCGTATCTTCTTGAAAACGGCGAACGGCTTCGGAACGCCAGTTTCCACCGGTGCTGACAAAGGTTTCGGTCACAAACCAGAATCCTTCGTCATCGAGCTTGATCATTTTCAGGTCTTTGAGAAGTTTAACGGCTTCCTTCGCTTCGCGTACGGAAATCGCGGGGGTACAGGATTCAGCTAATCGCTTGTAACTTTCCTCGTTGTCACGGAACATTCCGATGCCGAGAAGCGAGCGGATGGCATTGGAATACCAATGCCTGTAAAATTCCAATTCTTTTGTATCGAGACGCTTGATCGAAACGCCTTTGATGGAAAGCATTTTCTCGTAATGGTCGAGAGCTTCTTTATCGCTTTTGGCCCTTCCGAAAAGAACGAGTTCCGTCCAATAGGCAGCCTCTTTTTCGTTCAATCCAAAAAAGTCGGCAGTCGGCTGAATATATTTGATGGAAAGTTGAATTTTCCCTTGAGCAACCCGTAAAAGATTGCCGGGGTCTCCGCCGATTTTTGAAGCCATATACCGCCAGGATACAGCGCATCGTTCCTTCTTGTAGTTTTCGAAGGCGTCGCGTAACCAGGCTTGGTAATCTGTATAATCAAAAATCGGGTTCATACTCTCAAAATAAAAGGAAACCGGTGCGATTCAAGGCGTTGGCGAAGAACTCCGTTGTAAAAATTTACAACAGAACCGCCGTTTTGACTGTGGTGATTTTCGCAAGAACGTAGCGTCCTAGAGAGAGAAGGGCCGTACTGTACAGAAAATAAAGGAAGGTGGCTAGTCCGGAAATGGTCAAAGTTTTATCCGGAAGAGGCGCCAAATGCATTATTTTGGGTGTAATCGTCAAACAGGCGATGGCTCCAATGACAAATGGAATGACGACAATCATGGTCAGGTCTGTCTTGTTTCCCCGAAAATTGCAAAATGCGGATGTAATCGTGCGCACGGTAAAAGAGGCAAGCATAAAGATGAGGGCGAACAGCCAAATTTCGGGATCCAGAACATATTCGGTCAAAAAAACGGCTCCGACAACGTAGACGTTCATCATGGCGAGCCATTTGAACTTTTTGGGGGTAAAACCAATGGTGGGCTTCGTGTAAAGGCCTCCGTAGGCGAATACGAGAAGGGTGCCTAGCCAGTACAAAAGAACGCTGTAAAAACCTTCGAGGGAAAGCAGCAGGGAAGACTCTCCGATGAAGGCTACGGCGTAAGATAACGCCACGGCAAGCGTAATCAAAAACGCATCCCCGAATAGGAGAAGAATGCGACTTGGGCTAAAAAGAAATAGAGACTTCACTTGCATATTTTCAATCTAAACAAAAAAATCCCGAGTCGTTCACTCGGGAGAATCCGGAAAGTCTTTTTGCTTAGAAAACCTTTAGATTTGTGATCTTTCCACCTTTGTCACAAGAGGCTGAAATGTTGCATCCTTTTTCGGCGTTGAAGAAGAGAATGGATTTTTCGAAATCCGTATTGTCGCCTGGTTTGGCGCATTGACCGCGGAATTCGGCGACCGTTTTTTCGGATTTGCTTAGACCGAAGTATTGGAGGTTGAATTCCTTTCCGCTTTTGGAATTCTCTTGAATGGACTTTTCTTCCATCAAGACGCGGGTCATCGAAATCAGGCAGGTCTCTTCCATCGCGGAATCCAGTTCTGCGGGCTTGTATGACGCATCGATTCCCTGGACGTCGGCTTCGTAATGGAACCAGTTCAAGGAAAGCGGAATGAATTCCGGATTGTTTTTAGCGCATCCCAAAAGGATGATGCAGGCAAAGAAAATGAAGAATTTTTTCATGCTAGATCTTTTTAATGGCTGCGGTCACGCTGTTTCTGCCACCGCGCTTGGAACTGTAAAGGGCCTTGTCCAAGCGGTCGAACACGCTCTTGGGATCTTCGTGCGGAAGCATTTCGGCGACACCGAACGAACACGTAATCTGCTGCTGGGAAATCAGCTGTGTATTTTCCACGTTTGTACGGAGTTTTTCGGCCAGGAACTGTGCGTTTTGAAGCGGAGTATCGCTGCAAAGAATCACGAATTCTTCACCGCCCCAGCGGACAAGGGCGTCGGTTGTGCGAATGCGGCTGCGGATCAGTTTGGAAAGGTTCACGAGAACTTCGTCGCCCACACTATGACCCCAGGTATCGTTAACTTTTTTGAAGAAGTCGATGTCGAGCATAATGAACGAGAGGGCGCCTCCACCGTTGTTCAAATGTTCCTGTTCTTGGGTAAGGACGCTTGTGAAACCGGCGCGGTTCAAACAGCCGGTCAACGCATCTTCCTTCGAAGCCTTTTCGTAGTCGGATTTTTCCACTTCGAGAACAACCAGGTTGTGTTCCAGTTCTTCGCGGCGTTTGCGTTCTGTATTGCGCTGGATGCTGTAATCGCGCAAGCGAAGAATGAGGTAGAAGAGGAATGTAAAGAACCAGAGGGCGACCAGCACGAACATGAGCTTTTCGGCGGAAATCAGCTTTCCCTTGAAAGTGATTCCCATGATTTCGAGGGTACCGTAGCCGAGAGGCGCTGCAGTTCCTGTCTGGATTTCAATCAGAGGAATGTTGGAAAGATCGACTCTTGCGCGGTGAGCGTTCACGTTGTTCTGGGAAACCCACCAGCCAGCCACGCGAAATTCCTGAGGCACAAAGACCGCCGGATAGGTTTCTTCGAGCGGGAAAAATTCGAGTTCGTTGAATTTCAGAGTGGACTGATCACCCGGTTTGGAAATGGAATCGTCCCAGGCGCGCAGGTAAAGACGCACGGAGCCTTCGCCGCGTGGCTTGACCCAAAGGTAAATACTGTCGTAATGGGAAAGGTCCTTGCCATGTTCCTTGCCGTCGCCCAGATAAATCTGCATGTTGACGTAAGGGTAGGGATAGCCTTCCCGCAGTTCGTAATCCATGACGATCGAGGAATCTGTGCGGGAAAGTTCGAGAACAGAAGCTCCTCCGTCCACGGAGTCCGTTTGGGCTACAATGTAAGGATAAGTCGCAGGCTTGATTGCATAGATGTCGTCCATTCCATATTTGTTCCATAACAACGTAATCGCCGTTACTGAAAGCAGGAACGCAATCATCAGGTTCAGACGGAATATAGACATTAATTTTAACCAAACAACTTTCATAGCCTATACTTGAAAATACATTAAATAACTTTTTTCTGGGGCGAAATATCCTTAATTTTTAGATACAATGAGGTTGCCATTTGCTGATGGCGTTGCAAATTCGGGTGAAAATCCAGCCCGGCATTGCGTGATGTGTCCAAAAAGAGGTGCGAAACGTCTCGATTGCCCTTGCTAAGCTCGTTTGCAAGGACGGTCTCCACGCGTTCCGGAAGATAATTGGTCGGGAAGGTTTCCGTCGAAAGCAAAATGAACTGCGGAGAAGTGTACCGTTTTCTCAGGGTATCGAGGAATGCGGAATAAGCGCCGTCAAAAACGCCGGCTTCCGGATGAGGGCCTTCTCCTTGCCAATCGTTGATGCCGATAAATAGGCAGACAATTTGAGGGTCGAACTTTGTGAAATCCCAACGAGGGGAGTTTCCGAGAGGCGCTTCCCCGGAAAGCGTGTATTCGTAAAGCTTGGGGATGGTCCAGTTCGGAGCGATGCGCATGTAGTTTTGCACGAGTCCGCGCCCGCTGTAAGCGTTGATCGCAAAAGAAGCTCCGAGCTTTTGGGCGGTCAATGCTCCGTAACTTTGGGTAGAGTCTGTCGTTGTAAAAGGGGTTCCCGTAATGGGATCGCGGGCGGCGTTGCCAAATCCCACCGTGTAAGAATCGCCGATGAATTCAATATGTGAAATCGGGCGTTCCAAATGGGCGGCTTGGGGGGCAGCTTGGGGACGCGAAACCGGTTCGGGGATGGTTCGGTACAGCGCAATGCTTCCGAATTCCGTTTCGGTCTTTTTCCAGAGCCTTGCTTCGTGAATTCCGGCTGTCAAATTTTCGGCGATGCGGTAAAGCTTGCGTTCCCGGGTCAAAAGCTCCGGAAATTCTTGATGGTCGATTTCGACCTTAAAGCGGGCTTCGCCTTCCAGTTCAATGTCCAGGGAGGATCCTTCAAAAAAGAAGGAAACATTAGCTGCCGGAGCCGATGTCCTGGCTTGCTCCGAATCTAGGGCCCAGCGGCCTTCAAATGTCATGTCTTGAAATTGTTGCATTCAAAGGAGAATATAAAATCTATTTTGAGAACATGGACTGGAAATTTTGGAAGAAACTAGCTTGCTCGGCGCCTGTTTTTTACGCGGTGCTGATCGGACTGGATTTTTGCATTGGCGAAACTTCCGAAAAACCGGCGCCTGGATCTGCGGGCGATACGCTATCGGTTGTCGATAAGCGGATGGCGTATTTGGTCTATAACCTTTTGGATTCGAACGGAATCATTATGGGGGCTGATCTGGAACGCGGCGAAAGGCTTTTTATGCGGAACTGTCGCCCCTGCCATGGAGATGATGGACGACGGATGAATCTTTCCGGAGATATGTGGCATCCGAGATATATTGGATCGACCGCTCATGATGAGGCTCCTACGTTCTGGTACATGATGAATTTCGGAGATTCGGTTCGGGGCATGCTTCCCTATATCGATGAAATCCCGCTAGACGAAATGATTGATATCGCGGGCTTTGCACAAACTTTGCCCAGGCATCCGTGGTCTGCGGAAGAAGCGGCCGCGGCGATGCGGGAAGATTCCATCTTAGAAAGTAGACGAAAAAAGGCGAATCTTCAGTGATCCGCCTTTGTCTCTAAATTGAAAAATCGACTTTTAGTTGGGCATCATATCCGAGAAGTCGTGCTTCTTGGCTTTTACCTTGGAAGGTTCTTTTGCGAGCTTGCGGTTTGTGACTGAGCCAACCGTGTAATAACGACCGTCTTTATAGATGATTGCCGTATAGATGTTCAGGCTCTTGTGGTTTGTCCACTGCTTGTAAAGATTATGAACGCTCGGCTTGATGTCAGCTTCTTGAAGTTCGGTCGTGCGGACTTTTTTTCCGTAATGATCGACGAATTTGTCGGACATATATTCCAACGCTTCAAAGACTTTGGGAAGGCGGTCCACTTCCATACGGCCCGTACGGACTTCGAATGCGTAGAAGTGATCGTTCTTGTTAAAGAGGAAGTCGACCTGCACTGGCAGTTCGTCCATCATGTAGACAGGGATGACAATGCGGTCTGCACCATCGGCAGAGCCCAGTGGATCGTATCCGAGCTTCATGATTTCTTCAATGACACCTTCTCGGTCGAGTCCGAAGTTAATACCGGCAAAGCCAGTCGATGACTGTGCCCAAACTTGGATTGCCAAAAAGGCGCAAACAATGAGAATAATTTTTTTCATCGTGTCTCTATAAACAACCACACTCAGTTTAAACATAGTAAACAAATGGAAAGATTTGAAAGGGGTGGGAACGAAAAAGGAACGAAAAAAGGGAATAATCCGATGAGACCCTTTATATTGTTATATTTCGGTACATATGTCCAGCATCTACGGTAAATTATTCTCGGTATCCACCTGGGGGGAATCCCATGGTGAAGCGGTGGGCGCGGTCATCGACGGTTGCCCAGCAGGACTTCCCCTGTCGGAGGAAGACATTCAGCAGGCGATGGATCGTCGTCGTCCGGGGCAAAACGCCTTGGTCACCCCGCGAAAGGAAGCGGATAAGGTGCACATCCTTTCAGGTGTTTTCGAAGGAAAAACGACAGGAACGCCGATTTGTTTAGCTGTTTGGAATGAAAATCAGCATTCTAAAGATTATACCGAGATGATGAACTGGTACAGACCGGGACATGCGGACTTGACTTACGATTTAAAGTATGGGTTCCGCGATTACCGTGGCGGTGGACGTGCTTCGGCGCGAGAAACGCTTGCCCGAGTGGCTGCCGGTGCTGTAGCGAGCAAAATTTTGAAACTCGCCTGCGGAACGGAAATCCTGAGTTGGGTCGAATCTGTCGGAACTGTCACTTCGAACGTGGATGCGTCGAAGGTGACTCTTGAAGCCGTGGAAGCCTCTCCAGTCCGTTGCCCGGATCCGGAAGCGAGCGTTAAAATGGCGCAGGCGGTGGAAGAAGCAAAGCTTGCCAAGGATTCCATTGGAGCGGTTCTTGCTTTGGATATTCGTAAACCTCCGGTTGCTGTCGGGGAACCTGTTTTTGACAAGGCCCAGGCGGTTCTTGGCGGAGCTCTTTTAAGTATTTCCGCCGTTAAAGGCTTTGAAATCGGTGAAGGTTTCCATGCCGCGGAATTGCATGGCTCGGAAAATAACGACGTCATCCGTTTTGAAGACGGAAAGTATCGCACGCTCACCAATCATGCGGGCGGAATTCTCGGTGGCATTACGAATGGGGAAAACATCCATTGCCGGATTGCGTTTAAACCGACGGCGACGATTGCGCAGGAACAGGAAACGGCTGGTCGTGACCATCAGAATGGAACTCTTGCTGCCCGCGGACGCCACGATCCCTGCGTGGCCTTGCGCGCTCCGGTGATTGTGGAAAGTATGGCTGCCCTTGCGCTTGTGAATCTGTTCCTAGAACAGCGCGCTCGAAAGTTGTTCTAAAAATTCTAATGAAAAAAGAAAAGCGGTCTGATTCAAGACCGCTTTTCTTTTAGATGTGAGATTTTTTAGTGACGACCGAAACGACGGGTCTTGCGGAACGGCTTGTCGTCGCGTTCGCGGAAAGGACGTTCGCGGAAGTCCTTCTTGCCTTTGCGACGGTCACCACGGTCACGGTCTCTGCGACTGACGAAATCGCGGTTGCGCTTTCTTTCGCCGAAGGATTCATGGTCGGAAGGAAGAGGCTTGTCGTCGGTCATGAGACGGAACTTGGACGGATTCCCGCGGATCGTCATTTCTTCCAGGATCAGCTTGAGTTCCGGAGCGAGACCTTCCGGCAATTCCACGGTACTGAAACGGTCGAAAAGCTTGATGCGACCGATTTCGCCCGACGAAATGCCTGATTCGCCAGCGATGGCTCCGACGATGTCGCGCGGAGAAACGTGGTCGCGACGTCCGACGCCTAAATAGTAACGTTCGTAACCTTCTTCGACGCCGTTGTCTTTTTCGACACGCGGTGCGTGTTCCTTCGGTCCGTTGCCGAACTTGTCTTCGCTGGCTTTGCGGCGTTCTTCGCGGAGCGGAACGGATTTGATATCCGGGAGGTCCGTGGGGAAGAGCGGCTGGCCGGCTTGGGCAAGCTTTGTGACGGCTGCTGCGATTTCAAGTGCCGGAATTCCCTTTTCTTCTTCAAGAGCTTCCACGAGGTTGCGGAATTCTTCGAGAGCACCTTCGGCGAGGGTATCGAGAACCTTCTGCTTGAACATGGAAACGCGGCGTTCGCTGATCTGTTCGCCCGTCGGGACTTCCATCGGGTCAATCTTTTTGCGGGTCGCCTTTTCGATCATCTTCAACATGCGACGTTCGCGCGGAGTGATGAAGAGAATGGCGTTTCCTTCACGTCCGGCACGGGCGGTGCGGCCAATGCGGTGAACGTAAGATTCGGTGTCGTAAGGAACGTCGTAGTTGATGACGTGAGAAATTCTGTCGACGTCAAGTCCGCGGGCCGCGACGTCTGTTGCGACGAGAATGTCGATCTTGCCTTCTTTTAAACGGTTCACGGTACGTTCGCGAAGAGCCTGGGCGAGGTCGCCACTGAGCGGAGCTGCGTTGAAACCGCGGGCTTCCAAACGTTCGGAAACTTCAGAGGCGAGCTGCTTTGTGCGTACGAAGATGATCACTCCGTCATAAGTTTCGCCTTCGAGGACGCGGGTAAGTGCTTCCATCTTTTGTTCGGAGCGGACGGTCAGGTAACGCTGACGGACTTTGTCGACGGTTGCCGTCTTTGCTTCGATGCAAGCTTCTTCATATTCGCCGAGGTAGCGGTCGATGATTTTGCGGACGTTTGTCGGCATTGTCGCGCTGAAAAGCCCGCGCTGCGCGGTTTCCGGAATTTTGGAAAGGATTTCTTCGACTTCGTCCATGAAGCCCATGTCGAGCATTTCGTCGGCTTCGTCCAAGACAACCGCCTGGACGTTTTCAAGGCTGATCGTTCCCCGTTTTAAATGGTCGATTAGACGGCCCGGCGTGGCGACTACGATCTGCGGGGTGCGCTTCAAGGCGCGGAACTGGATGCCGATGTCTTGACCGCCATAGACGGGAACCACGTGCACATGCGGCATCGCTACCGCAAAATGCTGAACGGCTTCGGCGACCTGGACTGCCAGTTCGCGCGTCGGAGAAAGGACGAGCATGGATGTTTCGCCCTTTTTGAATTGCAGGTGAGAAAGCAACGGCAGGGTAAAGGCCGCGGTCTTACCTGTTCCCGTTTGAGCGGTACCAAGGAGGTTTTTTCCAGAAAGGAAAATAGGGATCGCTTTGGCTTGAATCGGCGATGGAGTCTCGTATCCGGCGTTTTTGACGCCTTCAAGAACTTCGGGAGAAAGTCCCAAATCGCTGAATTTTAACGTTTTTTCTGCGGAATCGGATGTTTCGATGACATCATTTTCAGCGATATTTGGTTCAGAATAGTCTTCATTTTGCATATTGGGGCGCAATATAGAAAATCGAACCTTTTTTTGAAAGCCCCTCGGTTTTTTGAAATTTTTTTATAAATTTGGTGACACCAACGGAGAGATGTCGGAGTTGGTCGATCGAGACGGTCTCGAAAACCGTAGACTCCTTATAGGGGTCCGAGGGTTCGAATCCCTCTCTCTCCTCGCAAAAAGCCACCCAGGTTTCTGATTTGGGTGGCTTTTTTGTTACTCGGACTTTTGGATGAATTTCTTTTGGAATTCTTCGCTGGAAAGGGGTTTTGAAAAGAAATAACCCTGGATGAGTTCTGCACCGGCGTTTTGCATCAGCTCCAAGGATTCTTGATTTTCCACGCCTTCTGCACACAAATGAATGTTCCCGTTCTTGCAAAGATCGACTACGAGTTTTAGAATGGTCCGGTGTTGAGGGTGCTTCACAAAATTCTGCGTCAGCTGGTAGTCAATCTTTAAAATATCGACAGGGATATCGCAGAGAACGATCATGGAGGCGTAACCCGTTCCGAAATCGTCGAGCGCCATTTTGACACCGGCATTCTGAAATTCCGAAAAAAGCTTGGAAAACTCTTGAGTGGACTTGACTCGGCACGATTCCGTTAGTTCAAGAACGAGCGCTTCCCCTGGTAGATGGTGCTTATGGAGAGTGTCAAAGACGTAATCCTTGAAACTTGAATCGTGAAATTGAACGCTGGAAACGTTAACGTGAATTTGTTTGAAATTTGGATTGATCTTTTTCCATTTTTCTAAAAATTCCATCGCTTTATCTAAAACCCAAGCTCCGACGATAACAATGTCCTGGGTCTTTTCTAAAAGCGGAATGAAGTCGACTGGGCTCACCATGCCTAGTTCTGGCGTTGAAAATCGGAGCAGCGCTTCTGCTGAATCACAGGTATTTTTTCCCGCTTTGATGATGGGCTGAAAATAAAGTTCGAATCCCGCAAAATTGTTCTGGAGACTTTTTTTGATGGCTTCACGAAGTTGAGAGATGCGGGCCTTTTGCAAGTAAAGGTCGTCCGTGTAATAAACAAGATCTTTGAGGGAATAGACTTTGGCAAAGTCGATTCCGTAATAAAGATTCTGCTGCAGGCGGTCGATGTCCACGCCATCGGAAGGGAAGATGGTTGCCGCACAAACGAAATCTTGGTCGATATCGATTCCTTCTACGGAGACGCATCTCAACACCTTCTTGATCGCTTCGTATGCGGTCTGAATGTCGGACTTCTTGCAGGACTTGATGACCACGGCAAAACTGGAACCTTGCATGCGGAATATGGAATTTTCCTTGCCGAGTTCCTGTTTTAACAGAACTCCCATGGTGTAAAGAAATTTGTCGCCAAAAGAATAACCATGATCGTCGATGACCTTCTTGAAATTAATCAGGTCGAACATCAGAATGGAACCGCGGTCGTTCTTGCTGAGACGCTTTTTTAGGTTATCTCTAAATTCGTGGATCGTTCTTAAGTTGGAAACCGGATCGATTTTATTTCGATAGCCGAGAGGACGGACAAAGCCCGCCGCATGGTCCGGAATTCCTTGCTCGTCATAATAGATGTAGCTGCTGCAAAGAATCCATTCATATTTTCCTTCGGCAGTCAGAACGCGGTATTCCAGATTGTGGTGATGCGCGTGTGCAAGAAGAACCGAATCAAAATACGTGTTGAATTTTTCCTGATCGTCTGGATGGACTCGGCTTGTCCAAAATTCTCGGATGTTTTCGATGCGCTTTTCTTTTAATCCAAAAAATTCTTGGGCGGGGTTGGACCACAATGCGACATTCTTCTTCATGTTGCTGATAAAGAAATACGCAGAATCGGAGCTGTTTGACAATGCTTCGAATAAATGCGCCTCTTCGTCTAAAAAAATATCGGCCATTGGGTTGCTTCCTTCTCCTTATTCTCAATATAGGTTGCTTTTTAAAATGAGGAAGCAAAAAAATGAAAAACTCAGTGAAAATCATGTATAAACAAATGGAATCTTCCAATTTGGAATAATGATTTTCTAAAAAAACGACCGCCAAATGGCGGTCGCTTTGAATTTTTAATTCAAAAAGATTAGACGAACTTCTGTCCGAAGATTTCGTTCCACGGAAGGCCCCACTTGCCGATTTCCGCCATAAACGGATCCGGGTCGAACTGTTCCATGTTGAAGACGCCTTCGCCTTTCCATTTTCCGGTGAGCATCATAGCACCGCCGAGCATGACAGGGACGCCCGTGGTGTAACTGACAGCTTGAGCTTTCACTTCCTTGAAGCATTCCGCATGATCGCAGACGTTGTAGACGAAATAGGTCTGCGGCTTGCCGTCCTTTGTTCCCGTGAGCTGACAGCCGATACAGGTCTTGCCTGTATAGTTCTGGCCGAGCTGTCCCGGTTCCGGAAGGAGAGCCTTGAGGAATTCGAGCGGAATGATCTTTTGACCCTTGAATTCGACCGGGTCAATGCGGGTCATGCCGACATCTTCGAGAACGCGGAGGTGGGTCAAGTATTCCTGGCCAAAAGTCATCCAGAAACGAGCCTGCTTGATTGGGATGTACTTCACGAGGGATTCGATTTCTTCGTGCCAAAGGAGATAGCTTTCGCGCGGACCGACCTGCGGATAGTCGACGCTCTTGTGTTCGGACATCGGCGGAATTTCGAAGTATTCGCCGTCTTTGTAGAATTTGCCCTTCTGCGTGACTTCACGGATGTTGATTTCCGGGTTGAAGTTCGTGGCAAAAGCCTGGCCGTGGTTGCCCGCGTTGCAGTCGACGATATCGAGAGTGTCGATCGTGTCGAAGTAGTGCTTCTTGGCGTATGCGGTATAGACGTTGGTAACGCCCGGGTCAAAGCCCGAACCGAGAAGTGCCATGATTCCAGCTTTCTTGAAACGGTCTTGGTACGCCCACTGCCAAGAGTATTCGAAATGGGCTTTGTCCTTGGGTTCGTAGTTCGCAGCATCGAGGTAGTTGACGCCTTCCGCGAGGCAAGCGTCCATAATCGCGAGATCCTGGTACGGAAGAGCTACGTTGATCACGAGTTCAGGCTTAAAATCGCGAATCAGCGCAGCGACTTCGGCGGCTTTGTCCGCATCTACGGATGCGGTATGGACTGGAATATTTTTGATATCCTGGGCAATCGCGTCGCATTTCGATTTGGTACGGCTTGCAAGAAGAATTTCAGAATAGACTTCCGAATTTTGAGCGCACTTGCGTACGACCACGTTGGAAACGCCACCGGCGCCGATAATCAAAACCTTGGACATTTTTCTCTCCGTTGGAAAAAGTTTCGATAACAAATATACTATTTTAGCAAATGGGGTTTATATAAGAAATATGGCGATACGATCCTATGCAAGACATTCTTTGATGTGGATGCTATCCTGTGCGCTGTTGTGCATAGGCTGCAATTCATATCAGGATTTAGGGAATGAAGCCCTGCATGTTGGGGATTACGATCGCGCCATTCAAAAATTTTCAAAAGCCCTGGATGAAGCTCCTGCGGATAGGGATGCTCGTTATGGAATCGCCTTGGCTTACTTTGGGAAAGCGGAAGCGGCCGAAAAAATCGGACAGCATTCGGTCGAATTATGGACCAAGACCCAGACGGAATTCCGGATTCTCCAAAAAATCGATAGCTCTGTGGCTCCTGCCATGTATTCGACGGCGCTTTTCTATTTGGCCCGGGCAAAAATTATGGATGATTCCAAGGCGAAAGTGCTTGGCATCTTGAATGAATCCATCGCTCTCGACAGCACCAACTATTTTAGCCAAAACCTTAAAGGGCTTGTACTGCAGGGGATGGGCGATACAGACGAAGCGCAAAAAATATTCATGGATATTCTTTCCAAAAATCCCAATTTTGCTCCGGCGTATTCCAATTTGGGAAACCTATATTGGGAATTGGGCGATATCGAAGATGCTTGGGATATTTGGTCGATGGGATCCATCCAGTTCCCTCAAAACAGCCATTTAAAACGTTGGACGAAAATCGCAGAAGACAGCCTAAAATCCTCTGCACTTGAAAAGGACGGTTTGAAACCGTGAGTGAATTTGAAAGTCGTTTGACCGGCTTTCGCAAAGTCCGAACCGGTGGGGAAGCGGTCGTATACCGTGCAATGCTCGATGGAAGTACACCTGTCGCGCTCAAATGGTATTTGGAAGAAAAAAAAGTCGATCCGCAAAAGGTCGAAACGTTCGTTTCCCATGCATTTGAAGGGACGGCGCGTCTTTTTCACTTTGGAAATTTTCAAGGAAAACCGTATTTTGTATCGGAATATATCCGGGGAACTTCGAGTGCCGCGGTTTCTCCGATGCCTCCGAAAAAAGCGGTCAAGGCTCTTCGCAGGCTTTGTTCGACGCTTTTAGCCATGTCGAATGCGGGGATGTTGCATGGAGATTTAAGTCCGGACAACGTGATGATCGATGCCGATGAAAATCCGGTACTGATCGACTTTGGAATTCAGGGCTTGGGAACCCCGAAGTATTCGGCTCCGGAACGTTTTGAAGGGGCAGAACCTTCTGTCAAAAGTGAAATTTTTAGTCTCGGGGCCCTTCTTTATTTTTGGATTGCTGGGGAGCCTCTGTTTGGAGGCGAAACTTTCAGTTCCGTCGAAAGAGCGGTGTTCAACGTGGATTCTTATGATGAATCCCTGTTGCTTCATGGCCATGGCAAGCTGGCTGTAGAAGATCTTCGAGTCTTTGAAACTTTATGGAAGGGGACGCTTTGCTTAAAGCCGGAAGATCGTTTTGAAGATTTTGAAGAATTGGACGAATGCCTTGAAATTGCAGAAAATGAACTTTCGCATCATGGCGTTTCGGACGATCGTGAAAAAAATGCCCTCTGGAAAGACGAACTCGGGCTTTTAATTCGGGAAAGGGAATCGCAAATTGATCGCTCTCCCGAAGAAAATCTCTTTGGAAATCCGTCTCTGTCGCAAAAACTTGGTACAAAAAGTACCGAAACGAAATTTCCCGGTGGGAAGTTTTTACTCGGTGGTGTCGTTTTTCTATTCGTTGCCATTTTACTCTTGTGTATATTCTTCTTTAGGACCTCGACCCCGAATGTGGAAAATGTCGGAAAGTCCATGCTGGAAAAATCCCGGAGCCTCCAAATGGATGAAGGCGTGGGATCCTTGGAGCAGGATTCGTCCGCGACGGTTCGGGGCGTGATGACAGACGTGGATTCCGTTTCCACGGATGCTCAGTAAAATTAAGTCAAAGGAGAAGGCATGAACCAAGAATCGATGCGGGCTTCCTCGGAGCTGTTAGACACCCTTTCACAACTTTTGGATGAATCGACTCCGCAAGAACTTTTGCCGATGATTGCAAAGGTTGCGTGCCAAGTTTTGAATGCGGACGCCGCAGTCCTTGAAATCCCGGCGGAACTTGCAGACGAGCCGTTCCGTTTTGCTTACCCGTCGGCGGTGGCGATTTCTTCGAGTGCCGTGCGTCGCGCCCGTGAAGAAAAAAAAGCAGTTCTTTGGAATCAGGCCGATGGAAATATTGCGGACATTTCCAAATCGATCGTCAAGAATAAGCTCACCAGTATCATGGTCGCCCCGTTCCAGACCCTTTCGACCAATATCGTTTCGGGATTCTTGTATTTGCAGCGGGAAGCTCGCCGGGATCCGTTCAACGATGACGAAAAGAAGCTTTTTGACAAGTTCGTTGCCGTTTCGGAAAAGATTGCGTTCTCTGCATATAATCGTCAAAACGACAAGGAATCCTTGGATGCTCTTCGAGGTGTGACCCGCAAAGGCTCCATTGTTTACGCATCCCAGGCGATGGCCGATGTCATTTCCCGTGCGGAAAAATTTGTGGCTCTTCCGGCTCCTGTGATTATTCGTGGCGAAACGGGTACGGGTAAGGAAGTGCTTGCCCGCTGGCTGCACAGCCAAAGCCCTCGCAACGACAAGCCTTTTGTCGCCATTAACTGCGGTGCGATTCCTGAAAATCTGATTGAATCCATCTTGTTCGGTCATGTGAAGGGATCCTTTACCGGAGCGATCGATACACGTAAAGGCGTTTTTGAAGAAGCCGAAGGCGGTACGCTGTTCCTCGATGAAATCGGCGAACTTCCGCTGAATATGCAGGTGAAACTTTTGCGCGTGTTGCAGGAACATCACATTACGCGAGTCGGGGATAACCGAGAAATCCCTGTGAATGTGCGCATTATTTCGGCGACGCATGTGAACTTGGAAGAAGCGATGAAGGAACATCGCTTCCGTGAAGATCTTTACTATCGAATTCAAGTGATGTCCTTGGACATTCCGCCGCTGCGTGAACGCGGTCAGGATGTGCTTCTTTTGGCGGAAGACTTCGCGAAGCGCTATGCGGCAGAATATGGACTTGGCAAATTCCATTTTTCTCGGGCGGCGGAAAAGGCTTTGCTCGCCTATTCTTGGCCGGGAAATGTCCGTGAATTGGAAAATAAGGTGCAAAAAGCGCTTGCCCAGGCGGACCGTCGCATTATCCAGCCGAAGGATCTGGAACTCGATGTGCTCCGCGAACGAGTCAAGGAATCCCCGAGAACGCTCAAGGAAGCTCGCGAAATTTCGGACCGTGCGGTTATTGACGCTGCGCTTCGCGATTCGAACGGCAATTTGACCTTGGCGGCGACGATTTTGGGGATTGATCGCAAGGTCCTTCGAGAAATCATGGAGCGCTTGGATATCAAAAAAGAGGATTACAAAAAATCGGCAGGGAAAAATAAAACGGACGACTGATTTTTAGGTATTTTTTAGAAGTGCCGGATTAGGGTGGTGTGTATTGGCATTGTTTTTGCGAGATGATTGATATGAACACGAAGAATTTCTGCATATCCGTTCTGCTCGTCGCGACGCTAGGAGGCGCCGCGTATGCCCAGTCCATGCCCGAATCGCAGGTTTCTAGCCCTGTCGAAGAGTCGGTGTCCTTGGACCGAACCTCTTTGGATGCGAAAAACGCCTCTTGGGAGCAAAAACGTGCAGAACGTCGTGCTGCGAGAGAAAAAATTCTCTCTAGGCTGCGCGAAAGTTCTTCTCAGGAGAAGGCGATGATGCGGGAAGAGCTCTCGAAAAATCGGGGCGAAAGGCCTCGAATGAGGGGTGATTTCCCGAAAAATGAAATGAAGTCTCCTCGAAATTTTGACGGCGATGCGGAAAAACGTGACATGCGTGAAGATCGGCGTCGAATGGGACCGAGGCGGGAGATGCAAATGCCACCTGCTCCTGAGTATGGCGAGCCGAATTAAATATTGATGATTAAAAGGGGTTGGTTTTGCTTGGTGGGGTTTATCCTGTTCTTGGTGAATGGGGTTTTTGCTCATGCAGTCCAGGATTCTCTTTTTGAAAAAGCCCTAGATGCGGAAAGTGCGGGCGATGTCATTTTGACGATTGCCTTGCTTGAAAAAGCGAACGCCTATCAAGGGCGTTACAATGAAGAAATTCAGGAAATTCTGGATTCTTATTATGAAGTCCTTCGACTGAAGGCCCCCGCCGAAGAATCGGGCAAGGATCTTTCGGATTCTGGTCATCATTGCTTGAACTGGCTAGCACGTCTTGAGCTTGTCGGCATCAAATATGAGGAATATGGGGATTCTTTGGGTGCCGATGAGTATTCGGGAGAAGCTTTTCTTCATTTGGGGGCGGAATATGAAATTCGTCGGGGGGCTATTTCCCATTTTTTAATGCTCGGATTTGCTTCGGATGTGTTTATGCGGGAAGACAGCACCGTTTTTGATACGAGCCGTTGGGCTTTTACGCCGAGTCTTGAATATACGATCCAAAGTGAACGTTTTGTGGTGAGCCTAGGTGGAGACGTGAACATTTCGGAACGGGATGGGGCTGTGTTTTCGGCTTCGTTTTCTGCCGAAAGGGACTTTTATACGGCCGAAAATTTCCGGGCAGGCGTGAGCGGATTTGGCTATCTAAACGATGTTTGGCGGGCTCGGGCAAAACTGGGAGGCTATTTGGAATATCGCCCGCAATATGGTTTTTGGACAAATTTGGGCCTTTCTGGACGTTTTGACCGCGATACTTCTGTCAGCGCCTATTTTTGGCATTATACCGGTATGAACGATTTTTGGCCGGAGTCGGAAGAAAGCTTTGAAAACCCTTGGGGAAGCAACTGGGGAAGCGATACCGCTCAAGCGGCTGTCGATTCGGTTCGTGAACGTTACTATTTGGGAAATAATGTGAAAGTCGGCCCAGAACTTCGCTTGCAGCTGGGCTACCGCTTTAATCCTGTCTTTTCGTTGGACTTTTTGGGAATCCTGTTCTGGGCTTATGATCCGTATGCAGATGAATGGAAAACCTTTGTCGATGAGTTCGAAGGCGAAGCCGGCTGGCAAACGACGAAGTGGAATCGTCAAATGCTCCAGGGATCTTTGCGCTTGCGGGCGAGTGCCAGAGGAAAACATTTCGGAACCTATCTTTCCGTTGGAACATATTTTCGCCGATATTTGGGATTGCCAAGTGGGCATCCTGAAATTTACTCATACGCGTACAGCCTAGGTGAAATAAGGCTTGGAACGACTTTCCGCTTCTAAAAAAATACGTTTGAAAAAATTGGCACGGAATTTGCGACATAAAGAGCATGAACAAGATGCTTCTTTATATTCTAGTTGTGTGCGCGGCAGTGTTTGCTTCTGTGACTGAGGAAGCATCTTCTTTGGATTTGAAACTGGCCAATCGTTCTGTTTCGGAAAATGAGATTGTCGACCGGATTCGGGAATTGTCGTCGGAATCGCGTTCGACACTGATGGAACAACGCGTGAATTCCCAGATGGTTCGTTCAGAACGCATGGAAGGACGTTTGGAAAGTGTGCGTGAAAACCGAATGATGAAAATTCGGGAAGACGAGTTCCGCCCGCATGAACAAATCAAAAGTTTTGGAGAAGATTCTAAAAAATGAACCTTTCTTGAGCTTGGAGAGCTCTTTGCAAATAGTTACTTTGATTATACCCCAAACCAAACCCAAGGTCTCGCTCTTTTGAGCGGGGCCTTTTTTTTGGCGAAACGAAGCTGTTTGGGAGCTTTTCCTGTGCGGATTTGAATTTTTCAAAATAGGGATTTTCTATTTTTTCGGCGTATGTTTACAGGAATAGTTCAAGCGACTGGTGAAATTGTCTCGATGGAGACTCGCGGCGATGCGTTGACGATGCGCCTTCGCGCTCCCGGTTTTTTTAAGAATTGCAAGTTGGGCGATAGTGTTGCAAATGATGGAGTCTGTCTTTCGATAGAAAATCGGACGGATGACGAAGCCACTTTTTGCCTGATGCATCAGACGGTGGAAAATACGTCGTTTAAAGAAGCCTCTGTTGGAAAACTTGTCAATCTAGAGCTTGCGTGCCGTGCGGATTCTTTAATGGGTGGCCATTTTGTCATGGGACATGTGGATACAACGATTAGGGTCCTTTCGCTGATCCCGCGGGAAGCTGGCGTGGAAGTGGAACTTGAACTGCCTGACAATTTACGACGCTACGTCATTCGCCGCGGTTCCATTGCCTTGAACGGAATCAGTTTGACCGTAGCGGAAAAGAATGAGAAGTCACTTCGTGTCGCGATTATCCCGGACACGCTTTCCAGAACGAATTTGCGGACATGGAAAGTGGGTACCGTGGTGAACGTAGAAGTGGATATGCTCGGCAAGTATATTGAAAACTATTTAGAGGAAAGAGACCGTGCTTAACACGATTGAAGAAGCCATTGAAGATTTCAAGAATGGCAAATTTTTGGTCGTCGTGGACGATGAAGATCGCGAAAATGAAGGGGACTTTATCATTGCAGCAGAAAAAATTACACCGGAAAAGGTGAATTTCATGTTGCATGAAGGTCGCGGGGTACTTTGCTGCCCACTTCCGAAGTCGCGCTGTCAGGAACTAGAACTTTCGCGCCAGACGGTGGAAAATACTTCCATGCTGGGAACTCCGTTTACCATCATGGTCGATAAAATCGAAGGCTGTACGACAGGTGTTTCTGCGCACGATCGAGCGGCGACGATTCTTGCCCTTTCCGATCCGAATTCGAAACCGAGCGACTTTGGCCGTCCGGGACATATTTCTCCGCTTTATGCCCAAGAAGAAGGCGTTCTTCGCCGCGCGGGCCATACGGAAGCTGCCGTGGATTTGGCAAAGCTCGCTGGCCTTCGTCCGGCGGCAGCCCTCATTGAAATCATGAATGAAGACGGAACGATGGCACGTATGCCGCAACTTCAGGAAGTGGCAAAAAAATTCGGTTTGAAGATTATTTCGATCCGCGACCTGATTGCCTATCGTCTTCGTACAGAATCGTTTGTGGAACGCATTGCCGCTCCGCATGTGCCGACCAAGTTCGGCGATTTCCGCGCATATGGCTATCGCAGTAGAACGGACGGTTCGGAACATGTTGCCTGGGTCTCTGGGGATTTGGATTTTTCCAAACCGGTCTATGTGCGAGTCCACAGTGAATGCTTGACGGGGGATATCTTTGGTTCCCGCCGTTGCGACTGCGGTGCCCAGCTTGAAAGTGCAATGCGCTTTATTGGCGAACATGGCGGTATTTTCCTTTACATGCGAAATCAGGAAGGCCGTGGAATTGGCCTTTGCAATAAGCTCCGCGCTTATGAACTTCAGGAGCAAGGCTTTGACACGGTCGAAGCGAACCAGCGCCTTGGGTTTAAGCCGGATCTTCGCGAATATGGAATCGGTGCGCAAATCCTCAAAGATCTCGGCGTTCAAAAAATGCGCCTGTTGACGAACAATCCAGCCAAGGTGACTGGCATTGATGGTTACGGTCTTGAAATTGTGGAACGCATTCCGATTGAAATTCCTCCGACTCCGGAAGACCGTTTTTACTTGCAGACAAAGAAAAATAAGATGGGTCACATCTTGAACAATTTGGATAAATAAGGAACGATCCCATGACGACAGAAGTCAAAACTTACAAGAGAAGCCTCGATGGCAGAGGCATGCATATTGCTATCGCGGTTGCCGATTTCAATACGACGGTGACGGGTGGTCTTTTGTCCGGCGCTATTTCAAAACTCGAAGCATTGGGAGTGAATGCGGATGATATTTCCGTTGCGCATGTGCCGGGCGCTTTTGAACTCACGGGCGTTGCAAAGCGATTTGTGGATTCAAAGAACTTCGATGCTGTGATTGTGCTTGGCGCTGTCATTCGCGGTGAAACTCCGCATTTTGATTGCGTTGTGAATGCCGTGACGAGCGGTACGGCGGCTCTGGCTGCGAATGGGCAAATCCCGGTGATTTTTGGAGTCCTGACAACGGACAATGTGGACCAGGCGATGTCTCGCTCCGGTTTGAAAGGCGGTAACAAAGGCGCCGATTGCGCAGAAAGCGCTGTTGAAATGGTGAATCTTTACAAGGAACTTGTATGAAGTCGATAAATAGAAGATCCGCACGTGTCTTTGCCATGGAACTTCTTTATTCTATGGAAATCACAAAACATACAGTCGGTGATTGTATCGAAGGCGTTCTTGCCAGTATGAAGGAAGCTACCAAAAAGGAACTTCCTGCTGAAATGAAAGGCTATGGCATGTCTCTGGTGGACCTGGTTCAGGAACATCGTGCAGAGCTCGAAAATACCATTTCGGAAAAGGCGCACGGTTGGGATTTAGACCGCATGGCCTTGCTCGACCGTATTATCCTTTGCATCGCATTGACGGAACTCCAGTATGAACCGGATGTCCCGGTGAAGGTCGTGCTGGAAGAAGCGGTACAGATTTCGAACAAGTTCAGCACGGCGGATTCGTCCCGTTTTATTAACGGAATTTTGAATCAATTTGCTAGGGATAAAGGAATGCTCGCCAAGAGCGATCGTTCGGAGGACAAATAGTGAAGAACATTTCTGAAAATTTGCTGAAGTATTTGACTGCGGGCGCAGCGTTCCTTGTCGCTTTGATAGTCTATGTTTCGACGATGGCTCCTACGGTCAGCTTCTGGGACTGCGGTGAATTTGTCGCCTGTGCAAATACGCTTGGCATTCCGCACCCTCCTGGAACTCCGTTCTTCGTTTTGCTTTCTCGCGTGATGATTGTGCTTCTTCCGTTTGTGGAAGAAATTGCAAAACGCTTGAACTACATCTCGGCGGTCAGTTCGGCTCTGGCGGTCTTCATCACATCGCTTTTTGCCTGGGACTTTTTGGCAAAGATCCTTTCTGCAGACAAGCTTGCGGATAAAGTGTCGGCAGGTCTTCGCAAGGTGTCGCTCGTATCGGCAGGCCTTTGCGCAGGACTTCTTTTGACTTTCAGCGACACCTTCTGGTTCAGCGCTGTCGAAGCGGAAGTCTATGGCTTTGCAATGTTCATCGTGATGCTTATTTCTTACCTCGCTCTGAAGTGGGTTGACCACAGGGAAGATGCGTGGGGAAATCGCATTCTTGTCTTTATCTGCTATATCGCTTTCCTCGGTGTGGGTGCGCATCTTTATACGCTCCTGACGATTCCGGCGGTGTTTGTTTTGATGTTGATTGTGGAACCGAAGAAGATTTTGCCCCGCATTCCTATTTGGGTGACGGGCGTTCTGCTTTGCTCGGTGATCTATTATGTGGCAGGCTTTATCGCGATTTCCTTGGTCACGGCGATTGTGCTTGCCATTATGTCCTTGGTGAAAACGGATAATCTGGAATTCAACAAGAGCGTGCGTTTATCCTTGGCTTTTGCCTTGGTCGCGATGATCGGTTACAGCTCCCATCTTTACATTCCGATTCGTTCGGAACTGAACCCGGTAATCGACGAAAATGATCCGGAGTTGAATTTTAAGGATGAACAGGGCAATTTGCAGCTTGGAAAGCTGTTTGAATCGGAAAACTGGACCGCGTTCAATGGCTTCTTGGCTCGTAAGCAGTATGGCTCGGAAGGGATGCTTTCTCGTGCGTTCCACCGTCGTGCGCAAACGGCTCACCAGTTCCTTTCCTTCCCGAATATGGGTTATGGCGGATACCAGATCGCTCAATATTTGCCGTTCAAGGTCGGTGGCGTTACGTTCGGAAATGGGACTTACGCTTTTGATCCTTCGGAAAATGTTCCGCTCAAGCGCTTTGGCTTCTACATTCCGACGCAGATGGCCGTGATGGGTGATAACATTCCGATGCAGCTTATCTGGTTCCTGGTTTTGAATGGTGCAATTGTTGCGGTTTGCGTATTCTCTTACCGCAGAAATAAAAAACTCGGCGTTTATATTTCGCTCCTTTATGGAATTTGCTCTCTTGGTCTTTTGTTCTACATCAACTTTGCAGACGGTATGCGCATGGATTCTTCGCGCGATTACAAGTACTGGAAGTCTGCAATGGAATCGAATGTCCGAGACCTGGCTCAGGCGGGTATCAGCATTCCGAGCGTTCCAGATCCGAACGATCTGATCGATATGCGCCAAAATGTGGAACATGCCAAGCTGAAGTTGAATTCTCTCCGTTATCGTAATGCCGACGCTTCGGCCATTTCGAAAGCGGAAAAGGATTTAAACGATCTTGAAAATTCAAGTATTTGGCAGAGCTGGAAGAAAATCGAAGCGGCTTATGCGAAGCTCGGACGTCGGGCTCCTTTCCCGGAAACGGTGCACATTGAAGTTCGCGAGCGTGACTACTTCTACACGCCGGCTTACATTTTCATGAGCTTGATTTACGGTATTGGAATCGGCATTCTCGTGTACATGATTGCGACGAGTGCGGCTGCTTTTGCGGTTCCGGCGGCGGTGGCTTTTGCCCTCATCTGCTCCGTGATTCCAGGCGTATCGAATTACCATGAACATGACCGTTCCGGTTTGTGGGTGCCGTGGGATTATGCGTATAACCTTCTCATGAGTTGCCGCCCGAATGCAATCCTCTTTACGAACGGTGACAATGATACGTTCCCGCTCTGGTTTGCTCAGGAAGTGGCCGGAATCCGCAAGGATGTTCGCGTGGTGAACCTCTCCCTCGGTAATACGGACTGGTATATTAAGCAGATGCTTGTCCAGGAACCGATTTTGAAGCTCAGCTACGATGCAGAAGGCATCGAAAAGTCGATGGCGATCGGTGACTTGAACGAACGAAATCCGGAGCATTATGTGCAGACGTGGCTCGCCAAGGCCGATCGTGCTATTCCGGCGTTGCAGTCTCGCATTGCTTCGATGAAGGATTCGACCGGCGCTTTGAAAGCGGATGCCGACACGACCAAGCTGAAACAGTACTTGGTGATGTATCAGGTCTATAGCGCCTTTAAGGATTGGCAGGCAAGAACTCGTGCTGGGATCATGCTGACTCAGTACAAGCTTGTGATGGATCTTGCGATGAACAACATTGATCGCCCGCTTCACTTCTCGACAACGGTGGGTCAATCTAACTTCATGGGCCTTGAAAAGTATTTGGTCCAGGAAGGCATGGTGTATAACTTTGTCCAAGGCGATACGACGGATCGTCGTTCTGTAAACAAGGATTTCGACATGGATCGCACCGCTTACCTCGTCGACAGCGTTTACAAGTACCGCGGTCTTGGAGATGGCACTGCATATATCAATGGCGAAACGATTCGTCTGCTTTCGAGCTATACGTCGCTTTATTTGCAAATTGCATTTGAAGTACGTGAAGATGTGGATGCCCTTATGCGTGATGGCACTCCGCTTACGGTTTCCAAGAAAAAAACAGTGGATGAAAAAATCGACTTTGCTCTTCACTTCCTCGATAAGGGCATTTCCCAATTCCCGGAAGAATGGCGCTGCTATTGGGCTGCTGCGTATGTGCTCGAAGTGGTTCGTGACAAGAAACGTGCCTTGGAATATTTGGACAAGGGGCTCGAAAATGTTCCGGCGTACGACGAACAGGGCCGTGCCCGTCTTGAAATGAACCGCCGTTCTGTCGAAACAATGCGGGAAACCTTGACGGTTGTCCCGGATCCTGCTCCGACGGCGAACGATACGGTCTCAGCTGCAAACTAATTTGGTCTTAGGAAACACGTATGGATTTGAGTCTTGTAATTCCGGTGAAGGAAGAAGAAGAAAATCTTCCTGAATTGATGAAAGAAATTGTCGAAGCGATTACGCCGACAGGAAAATCGTTCGAAGTCATTGTCATCGACGATGGAAGCCGTGATCGTTCCTGGGAAGTTCTCGTGGAACTTTCGAAAAAGTATGACTTTTTGCGTCTGTTCCGCTTCCAGTTCAATTGCGGAAAAGCGGACGCTCTTTCTCTCGGATTCTCCAAGGCTCGGGGAGAATTGATAGCGACGCTCGATGGCGATTTGCAAGACGATCCGCATGAAATTCCAAAGATGATGAAGATTCTCGACGACGGTTACGATCTGGTCTCGGGATGGAAGGTGCACCGCCATGATCCGTGGCACAAAACGTGGCCTTCCAAACTCTTCAACCTGACGGTTTCTGCTGTCTGTGGAAAGCGCCTGCACGATTTCAATTGCGGTATCAAACTGTACCGCTCTTCGGTCGTTCGCTTTATCAATCTTTACGGGGATTTTCACCGTTTCATTCCGGTGATGGCAAAGTGGCAAGGCGCCCGTGTCACGGAAATGCCGGTGACGCATCGCGCCCGTGTCCACGGTTCCTCCAAGTACGGCGTTTCCCGCTTGGTCTCGGGCTTCCTCGATTTGCTGACTTTGCTGTTCCTGAACAAATTTGCGACAAAGCCGCTGCACTTTTTTGGACTCTTTGGACTGATCTTCTTGCTCTTTGGAGCGGCTGTCTTTGGGTACTTTGGGGTGGAATGGCTGCAAACGGGAGCTTTGCATTTGCGCCCGTTGATCGTGGTGGGAGGCTTCTCGCTGCTGATGGGCGTTCAACTCTTCTCGCTCGGTTTTTTGGCGGAACTTTTTAGTCGCAACAAGAAACAGCGTTACCCGATTGCAGAAACGGTTCGTGGCAATGTAGATGAAATGGTGGAGGTTTGCCAAGTATGAGTTTCCCCAAAAGTTTGGTCATTATTCCGACGTATAATGAAAAGGAAAACATCACGCTCATCATCCCGGAAGTTCTGAAGCAAGATCCTTGTTTGGAAGTCTTGGTAGTAGACGATGGTTCTCCGGATGGAACGGGCGATATCGTGGAAGGACTTTCCAAAGAAAATTCGAAAATTCACTTGCTCCGTCGCGAAAAAAAGCTGGGACTTGGCACGGCTTATGTGACAGGTTTTAAATGGGCTTTGGAAAACGGTTTTGAACGCGTCTTTGAAATGGATGCGGATTTTAGCCACAATCCGAATGATCTTCCGAGATTCCTCGAAGCGGCAGAAGATGCGGACCTTGTTCTCGGCAGCCGTTATAGCGGTAAAAAGATCGGTGTTGTGAACTGGGACTGGAAACGTCTTTTGTTAAGCTACTTCGCTAACGTTTATACGCGCATTGTTACCGGCCTTCCGATTAAGGATGCGACTGGCGGATTCAAATGCTTTAGACGTTCTGCCCTGGAAGCTTTGGACCTTTCGGGCATGAAAAGCGACGGATACTGCTTCCAGATTGAAACGACTTTTAAGATCTGGAAAAAAGGCCTTCGAGTCAAGGAGATTCCGATTGTCTTTACCGATCGTATCCGCGGGGTTTCTAAAATGAGCGGTGGAATTATTTCCGAAGCATTCTTTTTGGTTTTGAAACTGCGTTTTAAGCGCTCCTGATTTTAGGGACTGCCGATGAGCACTGCGCTTTCTTGTTCTGTCGTTATTGTTGCGTATAATTCTCGCGACTATATTTCGGCGTGCATCGCATCCGTGACGGATGCCCTTCAAGGAATTGAATCCGAAATAATTGTGGTGGATAATGGCTCTCCGATTCCTATTCTGGAAGAACAAAAAAAAGCCTTTCCGAGTGTGCGTTGGATTGATAGCCCCCGGAATTTGGGCTTTGGCAAGGGATGTAATTTGGCTGCCAAGATGGCGACAAAGGAAATCCTTTTCTTCATCAATCCGGATACGGTAGTTTCGAAAGGAACGTTCCAGAGTACGTTAGCCTATATAGAATCCAAGCCGGATGCAGGCGCTGTCGGTTGTAAGATCTTGAACGGAGACGGTTCTTTGCAGTGGGCTTGTCGTCGTTCTTTTCCTTCTCCGTTTGCGGCGATTTGTAAAACAATCGGACTTTCGGCACTCTTCCCCAAGAGCAAGATTTTTGCGTCGTACAATATGACGTATCTCGATCCGAATATTGAAACGGAAGTCGATGCGGTCAGTGGATCGTTCCTCGGGGTAAAGCGTGAAATCTTTAACCGCTTGAAGGGCTTTGACGAAGACTTCTTCATGTACGGTGAAGACTTGGATATTTGCCTGCGTATCAAAAAACTCGGATATCGGAACTATTATTTTCCGGGAACGAGTATTTTGCATTTTAAAGGGCAGAGCAGTAAAACGCGTCGTTTCCGCACTTTTGTGGACTTTTACATGGCGATGTTGATTTTTGCCCAAAAGCACCACAATTATCACATGCCGACTTTTGTGATTGCTCTCGGAATCTTCTTTGCCGCGTTGATCGGCGTGTTTTCGCGCCTGGTTCCGCAGTGGTGGAAAATGCTCGTAGACGTGACCATGGTTTTGCTTTGCGCGTTGCTGTATTTTCGGACGACGGCGCTACCGCTTGAAACGACAGGGCTTCTTGTGTTGTTCACTTGGCTTCCGCTTGCGCTGGCAGGGGATTACGTTTCTCCGAAGCTCGATGGGTTAAGACTTTTCAAATTCTTGATTCCGTCGGCGGCTGTGGGAGTTTTGCTTTCCGTCCTTTGGCTGGGGACGGATCCATCCATTGCGTATCCTGCGATTGGCTCCCTTCTGGGTTGCGTCTTTTGGAGACGGCTGCTTTTTTGGCTGGAATATTTTTACCAGATTTTTTCGGGGAAGGCCAAACGTTCGATTCTGCTGGGTGGATCTACCGATAAGATCGATTGCTGGTTTGACCGTTATCATTTAAAACCGGGGCTAAACCTGCTCGGATGTGTATCATCTATTCCGGAACGGGTGACGGAAAATAATCGGGAATATTTGCTGGGTGCGCTTTCGGATCTTCCGTCGATTTGCAAGCGCACAGGATGCAAGGAACTGCTCGTTCTTTCGGATTCAAACGGATTTCGGGAAGTTTTTGACATGGAATGGGTGAAGTCCCTCGGAATCCGTCCCAAGCTTCTGATCGGTACTGATAACAACTCCAATTACGCGGTTGTGGACTTGAATTATTTCTACTAAATACCTGCGTAAGGAAAAAGAAATTATTTTTAATTTGAATTGAAAAAGGTGAATTATGGATCCAGAAATGCTTTCTCTTTTGTGCACGCCTGATACCCGCGAACCTCTCGTGGAAGCTTCTGAGGAAGTCCTTGCGAAAGTGAATGCGGAAATTGAAAAGGGCTCTGTAAAAAATGTCGGTGGAGCAGTTGTCTCCGAAGCATTGGAAGAAGCTCTTGTTTCGCAGGACGGAAAAAAACTCTATCCGGTAAAGAACGGAATTCCTGTTCTTTTGATGGACGAAGCCATCGCACTGTAGAATTTCTGGTCTAGAGGTAATTATGGCAACAACAGTGGAATCTCTCCGAAAGACGATCGGCAAAAAGAAACAGACCCAAGCTTTTGCTTGGCTCGCTGATTTGATGCGTGCAAGTGGTGACTTGGACGGCGCTTTACAGTGCGTCCAGGCCGGTCTTGAAGCATTCCCGGAAAATATCGAAGGACAGCTGGTCCTTTCGAAAATCCTTGTCGAAAAGCAGGACTGGGACGGCGTCATTCAGGCTTGCGAATTTGTGTTGTTGCGTAATCCATATTGCCTTTCTGCTTTGCGGCGTTTGGGCGATGCCTATGCGCAGAAGCATGATGAAGGCAATCGAAACTACTATTACCAGTTGTTGCATGATTTGGACCCGTTGGATCCGTTCTGGAGAGAAGAATATGCTCCGCAGATCGATATCGCTTCTGCGGAAGATTCTGTTGCACCGGCTGTCGCGATGACCGCAGCCGCGGAACCGTCTTTGGAAGATCTTTTGAAGGAAGCTCCTCCGCTGGATCTGGACGGGAGCGCTGTCTTTGAAAAGGCTCCGGAAAAGTTTGTGCCGGCGCAGGAAGAAACCTTGCCGGTTGAAGAAAAAACGGATTTGCCCTCGCAAGAAGCTTCGACGGACGAAGATCCTTTCTCGAACCTTTCAAGCCTTGTGTCTTCGGAAGAAGAAAAGGATAACGAAGTCTCGTTCGATGATCTGGAACACAGCTTGGACGATGCCATTGCGGGCTTTGCTCCGACCGATACTTCGAAGGATGAATTCCCGACGGATGAAATCGAAGGCTCGGATATCTCTTCCGCACTTTCGGGCATTTTTGGCTCTGCAGAAACGGAAGAACCTGAGGCTCCGGTGGGTCAGAATGCGCCTGCCGAAGCATCTCCTTTTGCGGATATCCCGATGGAGGAAACTCCTGTTCAGGAAGAAAAGGCGCAATCCTTGTCGGATGCCTTTGACGATATTTTTGGCGAAGACGAACTTCCGGAAGAATTTGTCCTTTCCAAACCGGCTGCTCCGGCTGCAGAAACGGCTCCATCCGCCCCCGAGACTTTTTCGGCGGATGCCCTAGACGAAAAGACAAATGAAGAAAGTCCTCTTGCAGAAGAACTTCCTTCGCTTGAAGAAGGCGGACTCTTTGAAAAGTCTTCGTCGGCTGATCTCGAACTCCCGAAGACCGAAGAAAAGCAGGAAGAACCTTCGGAAGCAAAGGCAGAAGAAAGCCTTGAAACATCTGTCGAAAATTCGCTGGGCTCCCTTTTTGGCGAAGATGACGATCTTCCGGTCGAAAACTTGAACGTGCAGCCGAAGACCGAAGAAAAGCAGGAAGAACCTTCGGAAGCAAAGGCAGAAGAAAGCCTTGAAACTTCTGTCGAAAATTCGTTGGGCTCCCTTTTTGGTGACGACGACGATCTTCCGGTCGAAAACTTGAACGTGCAGCCGAAGACCGAAGAAAAGCAGGAAGAACCTTCAGAAGCAAAGGCAGAAGAAAGCCTT
>OCVV012852929.1_pt1 | contig 56261 bp, 53 predicted proteins | sample 1539721 | NCBI WGS metagenome assembly OCVV01 (sample SAMN02144230, study PRJEB22623) | gut metagenome | biome: sheep rumen | host: Ovis aries | place: New Zealand
GTAACTTTCATCTAAAGAAAAGTTATTTCTTTATCTTGACTGGCTTGTAAATCCGTTTTTTTATCTATATTTGCAAGGAATATGAATAATGTAACAACTGACATACAGGCTCGACAAATGTCATTCCTTGGCGTTGTTAATGAAGTGCTACGGGTAGCTGGCACTCTGAACATCATTTCTTTATTTGCTGGGGCAGGCGGTCTTGATCTTGGTTTTGAGAAAGCAGGGTTCAATATCATGTGGGCTAACGAGTATGACAAGGATATATGGGAGACATACAGATATAACCACAAGAATACGCTTCTTGACACTCGCTCAATAACAAACATACCCGCAGAAGATGTTCCTGAATGTGATGGAATTATTGGCGGTCCTCCTTGCCAGTCGTGGAGTGAGGGTGGCTCAAAGCGTGGCCTGAATGATAAGCGTGGTCAGCTTTTTTGGGATTATATACGCATTCTTAATGCAAAGAATCCGAAGTTCTTCGTGGCTGAGAATGTAAAAGGTATGTTGATGAGTAGATATGGCGATGCTCTTGATAATTTTAAGAAAGCATTTAGCGAAGCTGGAAAGTATGGATATGATTTGCATTTTCAGTTGGTCAATGCAGCTGACTACGGGGTTCCAGAAGATAGGGAACGCGTCTTGTTTATTGGTTTCAGAAAGGACTTGAAGGTTAATTTTTCATTTCCAGAGCCAACGACACCAGTGGGACATCGTATAACGCTAAGGCAAGCCATTGGTGACCTTGCAGCATAATATATAATGGATAAGAGAATGAATATATGATACAGTATCAGTTTTTTCCTCGTTCAATGGGTGTTACAGAGGAAGCACGCTTAGTGATAGATGTATTCAAGGCTGTTGAAAATATAATTGATTCAAAAACAAACAACCTCAAGTCTGACGAGGTCCTATCAGTGGTGCGTAGTGGATTAAAAGACATTGGCTATGATGTAGAAGAAGGTAAAAAAGAAGCTGAAAAGATTGGTGTTCCTGTTCTTTTTGGATATAATGATAATGTTGATAAGTTCTTTAATGTAGATGCACTGAGCAATGATGGGAAGATTGTTATTGAGGTAGAGGCGGGTAGGGCTACTGATAATAATCAATTCCTAAAGGATATCTTTGAGGCTTGCATGATGTTTAAAGTAGAATACCTTTTTCTTGCCGTGAGAAACTTCTATCGCACACAAAGCGATTTTGAGCGTATATATACTTTTCTTGAAACCTTATACATTTCAAATCGATTACATTTACCATTAAAAGGCATACTGCTGATAGGATATTAACAAATGAGGGCATTAAATACATTTACAATAACATACAAGCAAAAAGAGTATATTGCAACGGAGATTCCACATATATTCATTAATAAATTGGATGAAAGAATTATAATAGGATCGCATTCTTTGAACGTGGCTTTATACGATGATGAAAGAGGGTATCCAGATGCTGAAGCGCAATATATTGATGAACAAATATATACCTTCATTGATGATGACTTCTTTAACCTAAGTTACAATGATTTTATAAAGAAAGCAAAAAAATATTTAGATTAAGCCTTTCAGACTTTCACTATTGGTGGTGGACTGAATAGGAAAGACAACAAAGTGAAGTTCCGTTATAAAGTTTCAGAAATAGATCCGCCTACAAGGATTGTTTTAAAATCCTGATGGCCAGATGAATGACACCTTGAACATGATTCTTGATGGAGGTTGGGAAACTTCATTCAGAATTCATAGCGCTGACAATCCTATTGTCCTTTCACTGAAGTTTGATTTGAAGCTGTTGGACAATCCACCGATTCTGTTTAGTCAATACTATTTTATTATTTTTTTGTTTGACACTACTAAGTTATGGAATGTGATGAAGGGTGGCAAATAATAGGGGTGCTTTTGCATTCGTTTGTTGCAACATGGGCAATAATTACGACAAAAAGGGAGAGGTGAAGAAATGTGAGTAAAAGAACGAAAAAAGTGTTTGATTAGGTTTGTTTTTCGATTTTTATGGCGATATTTGCAAAGTAGATGATAATTTCAGACAAATATAAATCTTAAATCGGTATGAAGAAATTAGTGTTTTTGACGGGTGCCGGCATGTCGGCAGAGAGTGGTTTTGCTACGTTCCGCGATTCGGGCGGACTGTGGGAGCAGTATGACGTGCAGAAGGTGGCGAGCATCGAGGGCTACTGGCAGGATCCTGCTCTGGTGATTCAGTTCTATAATGAGCGCAGGCATCAATTGCTGACGGCGCAGCCGAATGAGGGGCACAGGCTGGTGGCGAGTCTGGAGGATAGGTATGACGTGACGGTAGTGACGCAGAATGTGGAGGACTTGCATGAGCGTGCAGGAAGCAAGAAGGTGATTCATCTGCATGGTGAACTGATGAAGGCTACTTCGACGGATCATCCGAATGACCCTGAGCAGATTGTGACGCTGACTCCCGACCATCTGGACATCAAGATGGGCGAGAAGGCTAAGGACGGTTCGCAGCTGAGGCCGTTCATCGTGTGGTTTGGTGAGGCTGTGCCTATGATTGAGCCTGCCATCGATGAGGTGTCGAAGGCTGACATCCTGGTGGTGATTGGCACGTCGCTGAATGTGTATCCTGCTGCTGGTTTGCTCCGCTATGCGAAGCGCAATTGCCGCATCTTCTTGATTGACCCGAAGCCGATTAATGTGCCTACGGACATGGACATTTATGTGATTGCTAAGGGCGCGTCGGAGGGGATGAAGGAGCTGATGGGGATGCTGAAAAATGAAAAGTGAAAAGTGAAAAATGAAAAGTGAAAAATGAAAAGTGAAAAATAAAAAAGGACAAGGTACTCGTTTCACGCTTCAAATTTCACGCTTCACGTTATTTTTCACTTTTCACTTTTCACTTTTCACTCTATCTTCACTCGACAATTCGGATTTTTCTCCTAACTTTGCATCCGAATACAAGTTCGTATTTATTTAATCATGTAAGATATATGAAAACATTAGAGAAAATCTTCGCTGACAAACTCTTGAAAATCAAGGCTATCAAGTTGCAACCAGACAATCCGTTCACATGGGCATCGGGCTGGAAGTCTCCGTTCTATTGCGACAACCGCAAGACGCTTTCTTATCCTGATTTGCGCTCTTTCGTGAAATTGGAAATCGCGCGTGTCATCCTCGAAAACTTTGAAGAGGTGGATGCGATTGCTGGTGTGGCAACGGGTGCTATTCCTCAGGGTGCTCTGGTGGCTGATGCGTTGAACAAACCTTTCGTGTATGTTCGTTCGAAACCGAAGGACCATGGTCTGGAGAACCTGATTGAGGGTGAGCTGATGCCAGGCATGAAGGTGGTTGTGATTGAAGATTTGATTTCGACGGGTGGCAGCAGTCTGAAGGCTGTGGAGGCTATTCGCAATAATGGCTGCGAGGTGATTGGTATGGTGGCTTCGTTCACTTACGGTTTTGATATTGCTCAGGAGGCATTCAAGGCTGCAAGGGTGAAGCTCATCACGCTGACGAACTATGAGGCTGTGCTCGAAGTGGCTCTGAAGACAAAATATATTACGGAGTCTCAGGTGCCTGTGCTCGACACTTGGCGCAAGGACCCTGCGAATTGGAAGCGATGATAGATGAATGAAGAATGGAAAATGAAGAATTAAGAATTGTTTTTCATTCTTTATTCTTAATTATTAACTTGTAGAAAGATGGCTAAATACGAAAGCAGTATAAAGCAGGTGGCTTACGCTCAGGCGAGTGTGTATGCCAAGTTGTCGGACTTGAACAACATGGCTGCCGTGAAGGAGAGAATCAAGGACCCTGCCAATGTGGAGCGAATGAAGGGTCAGGTGTCGGAGGAGCAGTTTGAGAAGGCAAAGGAGCAGTTGGACTCGCTGGAGTTCACTGCCGACACGGTGAGCATGAATATCCCTCCTGTGGGGAAGATGACGATTAAGATTATTGACCGCGAACCAGAGAAGTGCGTGAAGTATGAGGCTGTGGAGTCGCCAGTGCCAATGACGTTGTGGATTCAGGTGTTGCCAACTACGGACACGAGCAGCAAGATGAAGCTGACGATTGATGCCAAGTTGAATCCGTTCATCAAGGTGATGGTGGAGAAGCCGCTGAAGGAGGGAATCGAGAAGCTTGCCGACGTGCTGGCAATGATTCCTTATGAATAGTGGACCCACCCCTTTCCCTTCCCTGTGATGGAGGGGAGTAGTTAGTCTTTCAATGGAAAGGTGACAATCGAACTATGGGTAATCATAAAGTTGAAAATATATGGACCAAGAAGGTCCGCATGACCGATGAGATAGAGAAGTTCACCATCGGCAGAGACCGCGAGATGGACCTCTATCTTGCCAAGTATGATGTGCTGGGTAGTATGGCACACATCACCATGCTCCAGTCCATAGGACTTCTCACGGCGGAGGAACTCGACGTGCTTCTGAAGGAATTGCGCACGATTTATGACCAGGCGGAGAAGGGTGAGTTTGTGATTGAGGACGGGGTGGAGGATGTTCACTCGCAAGTGGAGCTGATGCTGACGCGCAAACTGGGCGACGTGGGCAAGAAAATACACAGTGGACGCTCAAGGAACGACCAAGTGCTCGTCGATTTGAAGCTGTTCATCCGTGGCCAGATTCGTGAGATAGCCCAGCTCACCAAGCAACTTTTCGACGAGCTGATTCAGCAGAGCAACCGCTACAAGGATGTGCTGATGCCTGGCTACACGCATTTGCAGGTGGCCATGCCGTCGAGTTTCGGTCTGTGGTTTGGTGCTTACGCTGAAGGGCTGGTTGACGATATGCAGTATTTGTTGGCGGCTTGGAAAATCACCAACCGCAATCCGTTGGGTTCGGCTGCCGGCTATGGTTCTTCGTTTCCTCTCAATCGCCAGATGACTACGGACTTGTTGGGCTTCGACTCGATGGACTACAACGTGGTGTATGCCCAGATGGGACGCGGAAAGACCGAGCGCAATGTGGCGTTCTCGATGGCAAGCATAGCTGGAACGGTGGCGAAGATGGCGTTCGATGCATGTATGTTCAATAGTCAGAACTTTGGTTTTGTGAAGTTGCCCGACGACTGTACGACGGGTTCGAGCATCATGCCTCACAAGAAGAACCCTGACGTGTTCGAACTGACACGTGCGAAATGCAACAAATTGCAGTCTCTGCCTCAGACCATCATGCTCATCATGAACAACTTGCCTGTGGGCTATTTCCGCGACTTGCAGATTATCAAGGAGGTGTTCCTTCCATCGTTCGACGAACTGAAGGACTGCCTGAAGATGGCTGCATACATAATTAATAAGATGAAGGTGAACGAGCATATTCTTGACAACGACATCTACAATCCGATGTTCTCGGTGGAGGAGGTGAATCGTCTGGCTCGCGAGGGAATGCCTTTCCGCGATGCGTACAAGAAGGTGGGGCTCGACATCGAAGCTGGTAAGTTTACACCAAACAAGGACATCCATCACACGCATGAGGGTTCCATCGGCAATCTCTGCAACGACAGGATTCAGCAGTTGATGGACGATGTGATGGCTGGTTTCCGCTTCGAGAAGATGGACAAGGCTATTGAAGAATTGAGAATGAAGAATGAAGAATTGAGAATGAGAAATTCTTCTTTGTTATAAAATCGTTTGTAGGATGGAATACAAATATTGTGGACATAGCGGTGTGCAGCTCCCCTTGCTCTCGTTGGGGCTGTGGCACAATTTCGGCGATGTAGATGATTTCGACGTTGCCACTCAGATGATTCTGCGTGCGTTCGATGCTGGCATTTGCCATTTCGACTTGGCTAACAACTATGGTCCTTCGCCTGGTAGTGCAGAGACGAATTTCGGACGCATCCTGAAGGAGAACTTGGCGAGCCATCGTGACGAGATGTTCATTTCCTCGAAGGCAGGACACGACATGTGGGATGGCGTTTATGGAACGGGCAGTTCACGCAAGAATCTCATTGCTTCGTGCGACCAGAGCCTGAAGCGCTGTGGACTGGAGTATTTCGACGTGTTCTACTCCCATCGTTATGACGGTGTGACACCTGTGGAGGAAACCATGCAGGCACTTATTGACTTGGTGCGTCAGGGCAAGGCGCTCTATGTGGGCATTTCGAAGTATCCTCCTAAGGAACAGCAGTTGGCTTACGACATTCTGAAAGAGGCAAAGGTGCCTTGCTTGCTGAGCCAGTATCGCTGTTCGATGTTCGACATGAAGGCGAAGCGCGAGAATTTCCAACTGGCTGCCGACAATGGTAGTGGCATCATCTGTTTCTCTCCGTTGGCACAAGGCTTGCTCACTGGCAAGTACGACAATGGTATTCCTGAAGGTAGTCGTGCCGCTCGTTCAACAGGTTTCTTGCAGCAGTCGCAAGTGACGGCAGAGCGTGTGGAGGCTGCACGTAAATTGGGAGCCATTGCCAAGCGACGTGGTCAGAGCATGGCTCAGATGGCATTGGCATGGGTGCTGAGTGACGAACGGGTGACATCGTTGATTATTGGCACGTCGTCCGTGGCTCAGTTGAATAACAATCTGGAAACGCTGAATAACCTGAAGTTCTCGGATGAGGAAATGGCAGAAATCGATGCCATCATCTCCGACCCGGTTCTTTGGTTCTAAAACTACAAAAACCTCGATTTCATCGGTACTTTTTTATGATGAAGAAGTTTCGTTTTGCCATCTTGATGCTTGTTTGCATGACAGGCTTTGTTTCCACTTCTTGCAGTGATGAACTCACCAGCACCTACTCGCAGAAATATCGAGTGATGTGTGGTTTCCAGGTGGTTTCGTATCGTGAACTCACGAATGTCATTGGAAATTTTGGGCAGTTTGCCACGATTCGCCAGTCGGGTGATAAGATTGTGATGAAGACTTTGCAAAGCGAGACTCGGTACAATCTGGATGCCTTGTCGAAAGATTTCCGTTTCGGACTGGGCGGTATCATCGTAGGAACTGACAATTGGGGCAACTACCGTGCGTTCGACTTGGCTTGTCCCAACTGCGACCGTAACGACTACCGACTGACGCTGGGAGAAAACGGTGTGGTCACTTGTGGAAAATGTGGCATCAAATACGACCTCAACAACGATGGCGTGATTCTCAGCAAAGGCAACGGCACATACGAGTCTCCTCGCGGACTCTATCGCTATCCTATTTCTTACGATGGCGTGAGGATTAACATCGTCAACTAAATGGGAAAAAGGAAAGTTTGGCGTGGAGCGTGAAGAGATAGATAAGGGGTCTCCTAAAGAAGTTGGCAAAATCGGCAAAATTTAAAAATAAATTTAGTACATTTAGTCTATTTCTTCAGGAGACTATAAAAGTGAAAACTTAACACTCAAATACTTAGTTAATGGCTTTGAAACAGAGGAATCATGCATTCGACCTTCTTTGTGGAATCTGCATCTTGAGGATGATTGTTCTGCATGTGGCAGGTTTCTGCGGAATGCGCGGTGACTTTTGGTGTGGAAAGATGATGGCATGGACATTTTTTTTCATGTCATTTTTCTTTTTCAAAGCAGGCTATTTCAACAAGACCGTCAGCGGCAATTCGAAGGCGTATTGCATCGACCGCACCAAGCGTTTGCTTGTTCCCTATATCTCTTGGACTATCATTGGCGATGCCATTTTCTTCGGCATGATGCTTCTCAACTTGGATATGTTCATGCCCTATTTGGAGAAACGTGTCACGTGGGAACACAACATCATGATTAGTCGTCCTTACGGCAATGCTCCTGTTTGGTTCCTGTTCAGTTTCTATGTGGCGTATCTCTTCATGCACTTCATCGGAAAGGTGAAGCATCTGCGATGGATTATCGTCGCGTTTCCCTTCGTCAGTTATTGGCTCTATCAGCAGGGAAATCCCTTGCCCATGAGTTTGAGCAATGTGTTTCTCGGCATTTTCTTTTTCTTCTTGGGACGCTTGTGGAAGTGGGTGATGAACCATGTTCCCAAAGCTGCGGTCTTAGCCATTTCTGCCGTATTCATCGGACTTTTTGTCTATCTCAACATACACTATCATGGTGAATACGACATGAGTTTGAACAAATATGTGCAGCGTCCTGTGGGTGCCATTGTCAATTCGGTTCTTTCCCTTTGTGGCTTCGCGGGCATTCTGCTTTCTCTGCCCGTGAAGCGAGTGCCTGTCGTCAATTTCATCGGGGAACATTCCATGGTGTATTTTGTTGCCCATTATCCTTTGCTCATCATCTATCATCTCACACATCGCCTGTTCCATCACACGATGGTGGGGCATTGGGAAGATTTCATTCTGTGTCTGGCATTCATTCTCGTGACATGCACTTGGCTTGTGCCGAAGATTGAAGGCGTGCCGTGGTTGAGTGGAAGATATAAGAAAGGAAAATGAAGATTCTATGAAACAGGAAGACTCACATAGCAATGAAGCGACATCCTCTTTGAAGGACAAAACAGCAAAAGGCTTGCTTTGGGGCATGGCAAACAATGGTGCCACGCAGTTGCTCAATGTGGTCTTCGGTATCATTTTGGCGCGTATTCTGTCCCAAGAAGACTATGGACTGGCGAGCGAACTCGCCATCTTTTCTGCCATAGCAGCTGCGTTGCAGGAAAGCGGTTTTATTTCGGCGTTAACCAACCGAAAGAACGCCACCCACGTGGATTATAATTCCGTCTTTTGGTTTAACATTTCCGTGAGCGCCTTCCTCTATGTGGTTCTGTGGTTTTGTGCGCCTCTCATTGTCAAGTTCTTTGGCGACCCCGAACTCCTTTGGCTGTCCCGCTATGCCTTCTTGGGCTTCTTCTTTGCCAGTTTCTCCATCACTCCCAGGGCCATCCTGTTCAAGCAACTGAGGGTGAAGGAACAAGCGATTATCGGAGTGATTGCCCTGCTGGTTTCAGGCATTGTGGGCATAACGATGGCAGTATGTGGCATGAGTTACTGGAGCATTGTGACGCAGGCAATGGTGTATGTGACGGTTGTTTCCATTCTCAGTTGGAAATACTCAGGTTTCCGTCCTTCGCTCCATTTTAGTCTCCAGCCCATTCGGGAGATGTTTGGATTTTCCTGCAAACTGTTGATAACAAACATCTTTAATTGCATCAACAACAAACTTTTCACGCTCGTTTTTGGCTATTTCTACACCAAGAAGATGGTGGGCACCTACGACCAAGCAGACAAATGGAACAAGATGGGCAGTCAGCTCATCACTGGCATGGTGCAAGGCGTGGCGCAACCTATGTTTGTGCAAGTGGGTGACGACCAAGAGCGTTTGCAACGTGCCTTCCGCAAGATGCTTCGTTTCACTAGTTTCATTGCTTTTCCTGCCCTGTTCGGACTGGCTCTCGTGGCGAAGGAATTCATTGTGATTGCCGTGGGAGAAAAATGGTTGGGCAGTGCGGAGATGATGCAAATGTTGTGCATTGCCGGTGCATTCATGCCCATCACGGCTCTCTACTTCAATTTCCTCATCAGTCGAGGACGGAGCGATGTGTATATGTGGAATATCATTGCGCAAGGACTTGTGATGCTGGCATTCCTCGTTGCCGTGAAGCAGTTCGACTGGACTTTTGTGCTGCACACCTCGCTTGTCTCGTTCTGCCTGTCCGACGTGCGACTGATGGTGGTGTGCTACGTCAGCATTTACATTCTCTGGCTCCTGATATGGCATGCGTTCTTGAAGCGTGAAATCCATCTCAGCTACCTCAATGCCATCAAGGATGTCCTGCCTTTCGCCTTGATCGCCGCAGCCACGATGCTCGTCACGGGCTTCCTCACTCGAAGCATCGAAAACATCTATCTCTTGTTGGCGCTTCGTGTGCTTATGGCAGCAATCATCTACCTAATAGCGATATGGCTCTCAGGAGCAAAAATTTTCAAGGAGTGCGTCAGTTATTTACAAAAGAAATGAAAGTCTATTTTTATCATACACAAGACACGGAGCGCATTCTGCGTGAATGGCGAGAAGGACTCTATCCAGGCCATTTGCTCTATGGAGCCACCCATTTGCCGAAATACGGAGTGGAGGTCATTCCGCATCTCTACAAGCCCTTCTACGATAACCGACTGAAACTGACGTGGCTCACCACTTGGCGCATCCTCACTTGTGGACGGAAATACGATGCTCTCTATGCCACCTCCTTTCGGGGCATTGAGGGACTGATATTCCTGCGTGCTTTGGGACTTTATCGCAAACCGATTGTCCTATGGCATCACCAGCCCATCGTGGAAGCGAAAGGATGGCTTCGGGAACGAATGTCAAGACTCTTCTATCGAGGCATCGACCACATGTTCTTCTTCAGCCAGCAACTCGTGGATGAGTCGCTGAAAGCATCGAAAACCAAGAAGGAGAAGTTGCAAGTGGTGCCGTGGGGACCCGATTTGGATTTCTACGACTCGTTGTTGCAAGGAAGAAAGCAGCGAAGTGGATTCATTTCGACAGGCAAGGAACAGCGCGACTTGCCTACGCTGATTGAGGCTTTCTCAAAGGTGGAGAAAGCGAAACTCACCATGTATATCAACGAAAAGACAGGTGACTTGGACTACACGAAAGTGCTGGCAGGAGTTCAAGTTCCCAAGAACGTGGATATTCATGTCATTCATCGCCTCATGATTGGAGAACTGGCACAAATCGTGAACCAAGCCGAATGTATCGCGATTTGTTGCAGGAAAAGCAACTACACCGTAGGACTGACCACATTGGTAGAGGCTTTGGCATTAGGCACTCCTGTCATCACCACGCGCAACACCACTTTCCCTTACGACGTGGACCAGGAAGGCGTGGGCATCAGTGTGCCGTATGACGATGTGGATGCTTGGGTGCAAGCACTCCACCGCCTGTTGGAGCATCCCGAAGAGGTTCAGCGGATGGGACAAAACGCACGTGCTTTGGCAGAGCGCAAATTCAATTTGGAAAACACGACGAAGATTATTGCCGAAGCGTTGCTTCAATTAAATGAAGAATGAAGAATGGTCGCTACGCTCCGAATGAAGAATGAAAAAAAAATTAAAATGCCAATGAGTGGTGAACTTTTAACTTATAACTATTAACTTTTAACTTACCAAAATTCTTCATTTATCATTCTTCATTCTTCATTTTCTGATATTACCTCTAAGGTGTGGCTCCAGCTGTGCCCAAATGCGTTGAGGAGTGAGGAGTGCCATGCGCTCGGTGTATGACATTTTCTTAGTGATTTGTTCCTCGTATGGCACGAAGTCGTCGGGACTGATGCCAGCAAAGCGTTCGCCCTCGTTGGGCAGCCAAACGGATTTCTTGATGTTGGGAGGAAAGATGGCGAAGGATGGCACATTGAGTGCTTGGGCAATATGGCGAGGTCCGCCCTCGTTGCCAAAGAAATAGTGGCAGTTGGAAGCCAAGGCGCAGAGGTCGGGCAAGGAAGGGGCTTCGATGTTAGTGAAAATGTGCGGGTCGTCGCCCATTTCGTGCTGATAGCGCAAAGCGATGTCGCGTTCCTTGCCAGCGAAGTTGAAGATAATCTGAGCGTCGAAGTTGTCAATGATTTTTTGCAGGACTTCCTTCATGCTTTCGGCTGGCAGCACCTTGTATTCCAGTCGTGCGGTAGGTGTGGCGAGAATGACAGGACGAGAAAAGTCGATGCCCTTTTCTTCCATCAGTTGGTGGAATTGCTCTTTGCGCCATTCTTCCACGTACAGACGGAAGTCATTCGCTTTTTTCAGTTCGGCAATCTCGGCTAAGGGGTCCATCAGCATGTTGTTCTGAACGAGTCGATTGCCAGTCCCTTTCGCATGATTATCCACTCTGTGCGAAAGGATGCCCCATCCATAGCTTTTCTTGATGCCGATGCGGTAAGGCGTGCGGAAACGGGAGAACAGTGAGAACCAGAGCGTTTTCACCGTGGTTCGCATGTCGATGATGATGTCGTAGCGCGTGTCGTGAACTGTCTTCCACACTTTCTGTAGATAGAGCCGTGGGTTGTGGTTTTCCTCTTCGTTGAAGGTGATGCAGCGGTCCACGTCGGGATGATGCTCATAGAGCGTGTGGATGCCTTCGTTGATGACGAAGTCGATTTGTGCATGGGGAAAAGTCTGGCGCAAACTGTGGCAGAGTCCCATGCTGAGGACGGAATCGCCCACTCGACGAAAACGTATGACGAGGATATGTCTGACAGCAAGTTTTCTCATTTCAGTTGTAGGATTTTTCTGTAGAGAGACAGGTATTGTTCTATGTGACGCTGGTAGGTGAAGGTGCTGGCGTAAGCCTTGGTTTCTTCAGCAAGGGAAGCATCTGCCTTGAAAAGATGCAGGTATTCCCGAATGCCTTCCACCATCGTTTCGGTCGTCAGGTCTTTCCACACATAGGCGTGACCTGCGGTGATTTCGGGCAGACAGGTGCAGTTCGACACGAAAACGGCTTTGCCAAACTGCATGGCTTCGATGGCAGGCAGTCCGAACCCTTCGCCCTGGCTTGGAAAGAGCAGTGCTTCGCAGTGCGCATAGAGCCAGATGCGTTCCTCCTCAGTGATTTTCCCTGTGAGGACTACGTTCTTCACTTGCTCCGTAGCGAGACGTTTGCGGATGGTTTGCGCAAAGTCGAAATGGTCGTCTCCACAGATGTAGAGGTCGTAGTCTGGAAACTCTTTCATCACGTCGATGAGCAGGTGGAAATTCTTTTTCTTGCGGATTTGCCCAATGCTGAAAAAGAATGGTCGTCCCGTGGCAAAGGCGGGTTTTTCCTGCGGCTTATCGACGATGTTTTCCACTCCGTTGTAAATGACTTGGAACGGTTTGCCTTTCAGTTTGAGGTGCTGCTTGATTTCCTCTCCCACAAATCCCGAAATGCAGGTGATAGCAGCGGCGCGATTCACCAAGCGCTGAAGCACGAACAGGTGTTTCTGTTGACGAAACCAGTTCTTTTCGCGCAGGAAATTGAGGTCGTGGATGGTGAGCAGGAATTTTGTGTCACCATCGATGCGACGGATTTTCTGCTGCTGATTGACCGAATGCCACAAATCCACCTTGGGCAGCAGCTTCGTGTGCTTCTTCATGTTGCGTGTGCAGCGTACTGTCTCCACGTTCTTACCAAAATCCATCGTACAGTCTTCGGGCACGAGAAACACGAAGCGCAAGTCAGGCAAGTCCATCTCTGCAAAATAATGTGCATAGCAGATGGCTATTTGTCCGAATCCGCTGGTCGGATTGTCAAGATTTCGTAGGTCGAGCAAAACGCTTTTCTTCATGACGAATCAGGGATTTGAAGGATTGAAAGGGATTCTTTAAAAATGTGAAAAGGGTAAAGTAACGGCAAAGTTAGTTTTTTTTGAATAAAGATAAGAGAAAATCCAAACAAAAGATATAATTTTGCATGAAATTACATAAATGAAAGCGAAAAACGAAAACCACCATCCAGAGGTCGTTTTCCATTTTTCACTTTTCACTTATAACAAAGAACAGTCAATATGGCAAATTACGAAATACGAGAATTTCAGATGCGGGCGTTGGAAGTGCTGCGAGTGATTGATAAGGTGTGCCGAGAGCATGGGCTCCGCTATTACATTGCCGATGGCACCCTGTTGGGAGCTGTTCGCCACAAGGGTTTCATTCCTTGGGACGACGATGCCGACATCACCATGCCTCGCCCCGACTTGGACATCTTCATTGCCCATGCCAAGGAGTGGCTGCCTGCTCCTTACGAGCTAAACTGCTTCGAAGTGAACGGCAAGAGTACCACGGTTTTCCCCAAGGTGATGGACAGCAGCACCACGCTCATTGAGCGTATGTGGTTCAACCAGTTGGGAGGTGTGTATGTTGATATCTTTCCGCTCGAAGGACATTCCAACAACAAGCTGGTGCGCCAGTTGCACGTGTGGGCTTACTATTTCATGAAGGACTTCGTGAGAAACAAGAACCGTGACCCATACAAGCGTGGCAAGGGTGCTTCGTCGTGGTGGCCAAAGATTGTACAGAACGTATTTACCAACGAAGGACTGCAACGCTTCATCCAGCGCATCCAGAAGTATCACGACTATGATTCAGCCACACTCGTTGGCGAATTCGAGGACAAGACCTTTGGTGTGATGACGAAAGACGTGTTTGGAGAACCAACTCCAATCATGTTCGAAGGCGTTGAGTTGATGGGACCAGCGAAACCGCACGAATACCTCACCAAAATCTTTGGTGACTACATGACGCTGCCACCAGAAAACAAACGTCGTATTCATGGTTTCGACTACGTTGACCTCAACACGCCTTATCGTGAATACAACGACACTCGTGAATTCAGGAAGAAAATGAATCAATAAGAAATAAATGAAGAATAACTTGAGATTATTCTCAACCACGAATTACTCGAATTAAACGAATTTTTTAAATTATTATTTAAACAAATTTCACGAATAAAAATGCTGGCATTTTTCAAATTAGTGAAATTCGATAAAATCAAAATTAGAAATTCGTTTAATTCGAGTAATTCGTGGTTTTAAAAAGACAAATGGGAAGTTTAAATCGTACCAAGGTTTTATTAACGATTACTTAATGAGTCTTTTGCCTTTTTTCTCGAATTCATCGAGAAGAATGAGCGATTTCCTTGCGGTTTCGTCTTCGTTCCATCCGCGTTCCTTGGCGTATGCACGAACGATGAATTCGTAGAGGTCGCGGCGATGCGTGATGCGCACCATGTTTTTCAGACATTGTTCCCGAGTGGGTTCCCCGTCAAGGATTTTCGAACGGTTGATGTCTATCATTTGGAAGTGATAGCCGTCAGCCTTTTTTGTATTCAGAAAATTGCTCAGGTTGAGGTCGCCGTGCAGAATGCCTGCTTGGTGCATTTTCACGATTTGCTTTGCCACAGCAATGGCAAGTGCGGGGTCGTAGTTCTTCACTTCCCTCAAGTCCAAATGTGTTTCCCTGCCTTCCACTTCCTCCGTCACCAACCAACCGATGCTGAACAGACCATTCTCCTTTTGTTCCATATAGGCAATTTCGCGAGGCGTGCTGATGCCTCGTTCCCGAAATATCTTGGCAAAGCGAAAGGCACGAGCAGCTTTCGTGGGTCGAAAGAAAGTGTAGATGATTTGCTGGATGGCATTCACTTTCTTGAAGCGTTTCACCATCAAGGTCTGTCCTTCTACTACGAATCTTCTCACCACGTTCCTGCCTTCATACACCAATTCTCCCTCAGCAAACCTGTCTGGCAATTGCTGAAGGAACGAGGTGAGATGTGCGTATTCGGGTGCTGTGACTAACATTTGCAAGTGAAAAGTGAAAAATGAAAAGTGAAAAATAGGGTATAAAGCGAGAAGCGATTTTGCCGAATGGCATTTTTCACTTTTCACTTTTCATTTTTCACTTATGATGGTATGACTTGTTCAAGTCCAGGTAGTGGAAATTGTGCTGGCGTTGTTCATCGTGAGGGGGAATCACCATGTAGTCGCCATATTTATTAGTAAGGTACGTGTCGTAGTGTTCCACGCCAAGCACCGTGCGGTCCTCGAATGTGTAGGGCGTTGGTGTGCCGAGCACCGTTTTCTGCATGATGCCGTGCGAACCGTCGTCGTAGTCAGCCACGAGCGTCTGCTCATCGTAACTGTACCGCACGAGTATGCTGTGCAGCTTGTCTTGCACCTCCTTCAGTGTGTAGAGTTTGCGACAGAGCAGAGGTACCCAACTCGACGGTCCATGCCCATGCTTGTAGGGGTCGCGATAGAGAAGATAAAGCACACGCTTGTAGTATTCGTACCGACCGAAGTGCCATTTCTGTTGCCACCAGCCATCGGGAGCTCCGTCGATAGGAAACACGTCGATATAGACCCCACCCACATACTTCAGGTGCATACGTTCGATGAGCGTGGTCGAAGCATCCTGAATCTTGGCAAAGGGCAGAGGATAATTGTCATCCGTCTCGGCACAAACCATCTCGTAAGGTTGTGGCAACCACTCATGGCAGTGGGCAATGAGTCGGTCGTAGTCGGGGCGAGGCATGGCAATGTCGATGTCGTCGTCCCACGGAATGAATCCCTTGTGTCGGATGGCTCCAATCATCGTACCAGCCCACAGGTAATAGCGCAAACCGTGCTGCCGACAAGTCTCGTCAACCGTTGTCAGAATATCAAGAATCTTGATTTGTAGGCTTCGGATGTTGTAATTCGCCATCGACCTTTTTTAAGTTAAAAGTGAAAATTAGTACAAAGGACAAAGAACTAAGGACAAAGGAGATGTATGTACCTTGTAATTTGTACTTTGTACTTTCTAAGATTCTTCATTAATACAACTCCTTCGGAATGAGCCTCTGGGCGTTCTGAAAATCTTCCACCGTGTCGAGTTCGATAGAGAAAAGGTCGGTGGTGTCAACCACTCGGAAGGTCTGTCCCTGCGGAATGAGTCGTTCGAAGGCACGCTCATAGAACACGTTTTCGAGGTGTTCCTCGTTCATCATCTTCTCCAACTCAGGAAAGAGAGCCGTGGTGTAAGGCTGGAGCATCAGTTCCACGCCAACGCTCTCGCCGATGGCAGTCTTTGGGTCGCAGGTCTTGTTCAGTTCCACAATGTTCATCTCCTCGTCAACCACCACCTTGATTTCCTCCTCGCCCAGTTCGTGACGGTTGAGAGCCAACGACGATGTTGTCTGTTCCACCATGCGCTGTAGGAGACGAGGGTCCATGAGGATGTCGCTGTCCATGAGGATGGCATCCTTTCCCTCGATGTATTCACGCGTGAGCCACAGCGAATAGATGTTGTTCGTGGTTTGGTAGTCGGCATTGTGGATGAAGTGTACAGTCAGTTCGGGATAATGCTCTTGGATGAAGTCGCGAATCATCTCCGAACGGTAACCTGTCACCACCACCACTTCGGTCAGTCCTGCACTCTTGATACCATCCACGATGCGCTGCAACAGGCAACGTGAACCTACTTCCAGCAGGCATTTCGGGCGGTCGTTGGTGAGAGGGCGAAGGCGAGTGGCCATACCCGCAGCAAGAATGATAGCTATCATGGATTCTTATTAATGAAGAATGAAGAATGAAGAATGAAGAATGAAGAGTGAAGAATGAAGAGTGAAAAATGAAGAATGAATAAGTTTAGTGTTTAGTGTGAAGCTATTGCCGGATGGCATTTTTCACTTTTCACTTTTCACTTTTCACTCTCCTGCTATTCTCAGAATCGTGTCGCACACGAGTCGGTTCTGTTCGCGTCGTCCGAGTGTGATGCGCATGTGCGTGTCGATGTCTGGCTCGTTCATGAACTTCACCTTGTAGTCCTGCTCGGCGAAAGCCTTCTGCAAGCGTTCTTTCAGTTCGATAGGGTACTTGATGAGGATGAAGTTTGCCACACTCTTATACACCTTGAATCCAGGCAGCGGACTCAGTTCCTTTGTGTACATCTCGCGTGCTTCAGCCATCACTTCAGCAATCTTGCGGTAGTGGGCATCGCTCTTCAGGGCAGCAATGGCAACGTCCTCCGACAGGCGGTCGTAGCCGAGGTACATGTTGGCATAGTGAGCGAAACGCTCCATCTGTTCACCCTTGCCGATGAAGCCAAAGCCCATGCGAAGACCTGGCAAACCATAGAATTTCGACAATGTGCGGCAGATGACGATATTGTCGTGCGTCTCAATGAGCTTCTTGATGTAAGAGGCATCGTTGCTCACGAACGAAGCGTATGCCTCATCCACCAGCACGATGGTTTCCTGCGGCACCATCTTCACCAGTTCCTCCATCTCCTCTGCCGTCAGTCCGTTGCCCGTAGGGTTGTTAGGCGAAGCAACGAGCAGAATCCTCGGTCTGATGTCATACACCATTTCCTTCAGTCCCTCAAAGTCGTAGCGGTAAGTGTTGCCATCCTCATACACAGGGTATTGCAGGCTCGTTCCAGCCACCTCGCTGGCAATCGACTTGTAGTACCACCAAGAGAATTTCGGTATCAGCATCGTCTTGCTACCTCCATCAGTCAGGAAATAGTGGATAGTTTTCTTCAGCAAGTCTTCAGCACCATAGCCCAGCAGAATCTGCTTTTCGTTGATGCCATACAACTCAGACAAGAACTCCGAGAAGATGCTCTTCTTGCCCTGGTCGTAGATGCGGGTATAGAAACAGAGTTTGCCGATGTCAAAGTTTTTCAGAGTGGAAATAACCTCCTCTGAGGGTTCGAAATTGAACTCGTTGCGGTCCAAAAAATTCATATTCTTTCTTTGTGTTTTTTGATTTCGCTGCAAATTTAGTAAAAAATTCCTTCATATTCAGTAAATATGCACCGATTTCCTCCCCTTGTTCCAGCTTTTCCATCCTCAGTATCAACTGTTTTTCTTGCAGAGTGGCAATTCAGCGAATAAACCTCTCCGCTCCACCTCCCCTCCTAAACCAACGAGCGTTCGTTTTGCCCCGAACGAACGTTCGCCGATGTCCCCACGAACGTCCGTCCGAACGAAAACGAACGTTCAATGCTATTGGAGTGATGTTATTCATGTAAATGAGGAATCTTAGAGACATGTGAAAAACTTATTATTTGTTCGATGTTGTGTGGTCACACATTTTTTTTAAGAAAATACTTGCAAAGTAAAGTAAATATCTATACCTTTGCATTTACTTAAAGTTAATGGCACCATTGTTTAATTAGCGGGGATGACAACCTCCAAGCATATTGTTCTATGACGGAAACAAACATGGACATTGATACTACAGACCAGTCCCTTTACGAGGACAATGACTGTTTGCAGCAGCCTCTGGATAAAGACTTCTATACACCAGAAGAAGCCTACGAATTGGTGATGAGTGATGTCAAGTCTGTTTACGACCTGAAGGATGCCATATAAGTATCGCTATACAAGACAGGCCGTTAGGAACATCAGGACTTTTTATAGAAATGTTGCCCTGAAGTATCACCACACCTACTCATTTGAAGACATGGAGCGCAATATTCGCGAAGCCATTTTCTATGTGTATGCCATAGAACGTACTCTACCACGACGACAGCCCACAATCAGCCGATGGGCAAATTACTACATGGCTAATACTGACAAGTGGTATTATGCCTACACTATTGATGGCGACACAATTACGGTAGTTGATACTTGCCATGTGCAAAACATGCATGAGTAATTCTTTTTCACGTTCTCTCAAGATTTCCGCTGAGGTTCAGAATAAACAGTGACTATTTTTGTTTTATTCTATCACATTCTTGAAAATATCCTCTCCTTCGCTGAAAAATGAAATTCTTTCTCCCGAATGGCTTGTAAATCACATTTTTTATCTAATTTTGCAGTGCGTTGGGCATATACAAGCAATTTTGAGACAATTTTGGAGACACGAGGATGATGTTGTTTTTCCTGCCCAGCATGGAGATATGTGGAAAAAGAGTTCTGTTTAAACGTCTAATCATAAAACAACATGAAGAAATTTTTACTGATGGCTGTAGTCGCCATAATGACTACGATGAACGTGAATGCCCAAGAGAAAGGCGAATTCAGCTATAAGTTGCGCTTGGGTGGTGTTTTGTCAACATTCACGAATAACGACGATGCCAAAAGCAAGTTTGGTTTGGCATGGAACTTCGGTGCGGACTATATGTTTACCAAGAATTTCGGTCTGAGTATGGAAATCCATGATGAATACCTGGGTGCCAAATACAATGAAACGAACAAGCGTGTGGTGGTGGACTACATCGGCATTCCGCTTCAGGCCAAGTTCTACATCATCCCTGGTCTGGCTGTGCAGGCTGGTCCGCAAATCAGTTTCCTCCTCACGGGACGCTACAACGGCAAGAAGGAGCACATGGGGCAGAGGGTGAGAGACAAATTCAAGCCTATTGAGTTTGCTCTGCCTGTCGGTTTGTCGTTTGAACCAAGTATTGGTAGCTATGGCGACAGACTGCTTATTGATTTCCGCTACCGCATCGGACTGAGCAGGGCTAACAAAGAGTCGTCGGGCTATGACGCTTTCCGCAACAGTGCCTTCATCCTCTCCATTGGTTATCTGACGGATTTCTTCAACTGATGAACGTGAAGCGTGAAGCGTGGAGCGTGAAGCGAGGAGTGTGAAGTGTGGAGTGTGGAGCGTGAAGCGAGGAGTGTGGAGCGTGAGAACTCAAAAACTTAAAAACTCACAAACTAAAAAACTAAAAAACTTAAAAAAGGGACGAGTATGAAAAAGAAGATGATGGGGTTACTTGTAGCCCTTGTTTTTGGTTCACTGAGTGCATGGGCACAAGTGAATGCCAAGTATTGCTTGACATACGATGACTTTTTGGACAACCGTTGGGTTCCCGTTGATTCCTTGGTGGAAGGACGCACGAAGCAACTGCCTCAGCTGAAGGCTACTGACGACCAGTACAAGATTCTGACTGGCGACAAGGAAGCTGACGGCGTGTTGAAGAAGGTTGCGCTGGTGGTGGAGTATGGTGGACATCTCTATGTGAACTGCCGCAATCTGCGTTGCAACGACATTCCTCTCGATGTGAACAACTATACTCAGGCTTATCGTTACGAGAAAAACAAACTGCTGGTCGTGGCTCGCTACATCAATGGCGGCGCACTGCTGGCAAGTCTTGCAGGCGACGTGGTTTCTATTGTGGCTCCTCTCGATGTGGCTATCCCTGCGGGAGTTGCTTCCACTGCCATTTGGCTGAACATGGACAAACTGAACAACCACTACTGCTATCTGATTGACACAGAAGCCAACGCCAAGGGAAAGATTCCTGTGACACGTCTCACAGACGAGGTGATGGAGAAGATTCTGGCAAAGGACCCTGCGCTGCTTGGACGTTACAAGGCGGTCGAGAAGAAAAGAGAACGGCAGTCGGCTTCCAACATCCTGCCTGTACTCATGGAGAAGGGACTCATCAAGAATTAGTCTTCTTCGCAAACTAATCATTAAAAGAAATTGGGCAGCACCCGCAATGAGAGGTGCTGCCCAATTTCTTTTGTGCTTATTTGAGTTGGTTCGTTGTCTCTACGGACTTAGGGAATGGTGGGAAGTTTCCATCGCTCCTTTTCGTCCGTAGAGATGGTTTTCGCTATTTGTTCCAAACTTTCTTGCCGTTCTTGATGACGATGCCGCGGTAGTGCTCGTCAACTCTCTGTCCGGCAAGGTTGTAGATGATGCCGTTGTCGTTGGCAGGGGTGAAGGTCACATTGTCGATAGCACTGCTCTGCAAGAGTTTCAGTTCCACCTTGTCGATGTTGCAGTTCGCACCGCTGATGGAGATGCGGAAGATGTGCTCTCCAGCTTCTAACACCTTGTTGATGTTGGCTTTCACAATGCGGTAGGTGTCCCAATTGTTGCTGCCTGTCTGTGGTACGTTGATTCTGCAAAGTGAAGTGACCTTGCCGTCTTCCACGAGTCCGAGCGTGAAGGCAGAGCCTGTGACACCCGACGAAACGGTTGCCTCGCAAGAGTAAGTGCCAGCCTCCGTCACGTTCACCGAGTATTCGAGCCATTCGCCCGTAGCTGTGTAACCAATGACGGTGCCTCCGTTGCCCTTCACGAGATCGACACCTTCGCCGTCTGTGCGGTAAGAAGCTGCGTCGCCCTGGTCTTCGGAGTCGGAGTCGTGGAAGGTGAATCCTTCGCCTCCCTTATCGAAGTTCTCTGCCTCGATGACACCAGGCAAGGCGATGACACCCTTGTATGGTGTGCGCTTGTTGTTGACCTTCAGCGTGTATTGGGCAATCTTCGACTGCTTGCCGTCTTCATCGGTGGCAATGGCGGTGATGATGTAGTCGCGTTTCTCTGTTGGCTTGAAGGTCGTTTCGAACGGCTCTGCTGTCACCTTTCTCAACAGCACATTCTCCACGTAGAAGCTCACGCTGGCTATCGTGCTGTTTGCCGACGATGTGGTGGCTATGAGCGTCGTGTTGGTGTTGATGGTGGCAGGCGATGGGTCGGCTTTAAGAGCGATTCGGATGTTGTTGTCCACCTCGATGTGGCGGAAGGAAATCTTGTCGATGTTGCAGTTACCACCCGTAATGTTGATGCGGATGATTTGTGTTCCCTCCTCCAATGGGATGCTCAGTCTGCCATGCACAGCTCGGTAGTTGTCCCAGTTGTTGGCTTGCACGCATGGCACGGCGATGGCATCGGTCAGCGGTGTGAGTCCGTTGTCTGTGCTCAACGACAGGCTGAACGACGATGTGGTGGCACCCGATGAAACGTAAGCATCGTAAGAGTAGATGCCAGCTTCCTTCACGTTCACTGTGTATTCGAGCCATTCGCCCGTAGCGGTGTAGCCGATGGCATAGCCTCCGTTGCCCTTCACGATATCCACTCCTCCGCCGTTTGTGCGGTAGCCTGATGCGTCGCCTTCCACTTTCGAATCGCTATCGTGGAAAGTGATGCCGTCACCACCCACGTCGAAGTTCTCAGCCTCCAACGTGCCAGGCAGAGCAATCTCGCCTTTGTACGAAGAACGTGGATTGTAGGCAGTGAAGCTTGACAGTCGTTCGTATTTCGTGCCATCAGTAGCTACGACTACAGCCTTCACGTCGTGCTTGCCCAAAACCGTTGGCGTATATTCGGCTACGTAAGGTGCTTCGGTCAAAGTCTGATGGAGTTTGTTCTTCACGTAGAGGTCAATGTGGTCGATGGTTTTCGTCTTCAGACGTGCATTCACCGTGATGCTCATCGCTTCGTCCTTCGTCACGCTCAGCGACTGAGGCTTGACATACACGGACGCTTTCTTCACCATGCCAGGGAAAGGACTCTTGGCGTTCTTGGCTGCATCCGTCTTCATGTACTCACGCAACCACGTCATGGCAGGACGATCCTTGCCGTCGCGGATGATGCCCGAATTGCCGTCGGTCGTCCAGGTGCGTCCGTAGATATATCCCCACAAGGTTACTCCAGCGCAGTAGTCGGCTTCCCACATGTAAGGAATCTGCTCCTTGTAGCGTTGCAGCTGCAAGTTGTCGTCAGTCGTGCCAATGTCATACTCCGTGCTGTACATTGGCATCTTGAGCGCATTCTGAATCTCCTGCATGGCAGCCTTGAAATTGCTCACGTTCATGTCCGTCAGGTCGTGCGACTGACATCCGTAGGCATCGATGGGCGCACCGGCATCGCGCAATGTGCGGACAAGGTTGATGAACTCCGTCCGTTGCCACTGGAAGGTGTTGAAGTCGTTGTAAATCAGAATGGCGTCAGGCCAGCGCTCGTGTGCCATCTCGAAAGCCTTGATAATCCAGTCGTAGCCCGTCTTTCCGTCACCGCCAAGTGCAGCCTTGTAGGGTGCAGGCGCATGACCCACCACAGCCTCGTTCACCACGTCAATCAACGCCAAGTCGGGATAGCGCTTCTTCACGGCATCCATCCATTCCACGATGGCTTTGTACTGTTCGCTCACAGAGAGGTTGTCCATCCAACCAGGATACTGCGAACCCCAGATGAGCGTGTGGAACTTGAACGGAAAATTGTGGCTCTTGGCATAGTTGTAGGCATTGTCGCAGCCGCCCCAACTGAAACTGCCACGGCGCGAACCCTCGATGGAAGACCACTTCGATTCGTTCTCTGGCGTAATCTGATTCCAGAGCGTGTAGAACTTCTCGTTGCCGTAATCCACTTGATAACTCGTTGTGATATTGCCCAAGAACTTGTCGGGATTCGACGACAGTTGGGCATGTCCTTGTGTGCAGACAAGGCACACGAACAGAGTCATTGCTAAACGAATTGTTTTCATCATTGATATTCTTTATTGATAAATTAATTTTCTTGGACTCAGTTAGTTAAAAGGCTCATTTATCAGTAAAGTCAGTATATCTTCCGTACTCGTCTCGATGTCATCATCGATGATTTCGGGGTAAAGATATGCCTTTTTTTGCAAATGAGCAAAAAAAGGCATAAAAAGATGATGAAATTGTTTGTGTATTGGTCAATAGATTAATGCTCTCCTGTTAAATATGCATAATAATTACCATTTTCTTCATAGATACTGAAATAAAGATAATCGTTTTTATTTACATAATAATCTCCATTACCTTTAAAACCACATGCTTTTACCTGATCTAAGTAACGATAGCATTCGTCTTTGTCTTTAAACAAAAATCTAATGACATCCAATGTCTCAAGATTGTTCATGTCTGTTGCATATGCAATTCCAAAATGTGGACTATTGTTTGGTTCTATACCATCAAATTCTTTCACATACTTGACATTTTTTCCGTAGGCAAGTCCTGAAAAATCTGACAATTCATCATATTCAATTCGCTTGTAAGAACCATCGAAAACAAGTTCCAATCCTCTTCTCTCCATATAATCCATAACCTCTTTTTTCACTTTGCTCCATGTTGGTTTAATATTTGCTTTCTTGTAAAAAGCATATAAATCAGCAAATGGAGGAATGGAATTTCTAACTTTTTCTATCGAATCCTGTTTGGCTATTAAGACCTCAGCATTTGCTATTGAGTCTTTTACGGCTTTAACTATTGAATCCTTAATAGCTTGTTCATTTACTTGCGACTTGCTATCATTTCCACATGAACAAATCGAACATGCAATAACAAGACATGCGAATAATGTAATTGTTTTTAAAGATTTTACTTTTTGCATAATTATTATGTTTTTAGTGATTGATAGTTTCTACTTATTAAAATCCAAATAAAGTGAAGTATTATAACCTGAATTTTCTACGACTACATATCCCGTTTTTTTTATTCCGTCAGCAGATTCCGCTACATATTTATGTTTACCTGCTATTATCAACTTTTTAGCCTTACCATTAGAAATAGTCCATTCTTCATCGTCGATTTTTATTTTTTTTAGTGGAACATTTGCTTTAATCGTTAGATATTGAAGTGTCTGATTAGTACTATCAGATAACATTTGATGATCATTATCTACTTGCATCTTTACCAAATAGTTTTTCCCACCTTTAACAGAAATACCAAACATTCTAAATTCAATTTCTCCAGGGAGAAAATCTTCATGCATAAACTTAATCCTTTTTGTACCATCAGCAACAGACATGGTGTACATATCATTGGATTTAACAGGCTTACCTATAATGTTTCCTTTAAAAGTGATTTCTCCTTTCACATCTACTATAACTTTTAAAAATGCACAAAGATTATTATTTATATCATAAACAGGATTTGTGGAAGCCGTTGAATCAACGCCATCTTCTATAACATCCACTACGTTTATTACTTGTCCTTTCATACTTTGTGTTATGAACAGAAGTAAAAGAACTATAAATTTAAATCTTATCATTTGAATATTTATTTCAGTTGGTCTTTAATTAATTTAATCCACTTACCATCGTTCTTTTTCACATGAGTGATTCCGTTTGAAAAAGGAATAGCGCCTGTGTATATTAACGGTACAACGACCTTTCCATTATTGTCGATAAAACCATATCTGTCACCCAATATAATCATAGCTAATCCTTCACTAATGATTACCACAGAATGATTCATCATCATCTCCACTTCTTCAGGCAAAGTATATATGCAATTGGCGATTAATTCCCCTTTCATATTTGCATATCCATAAGTTTCAGTTTCTTCATCTCTAACCATGATGAAACCATCTTTAATTCTGTCTATATATATTCCTTTTGGGGATACAAACAATAATTTACCTGTTTTTATATCATACAAATAACATTTATCATCTTTATATGCTGTAATATAATCTGTCAAATAATCCTCGTCACCACAAATATAAATAAATTTTTCATATTCACATGGCACAATAGTTTCTCCAGTATAACGGATGACACCTTTTTTGTCATTTTTTTCTATTTCAAGAATCTTCTTTTGACATAATAAATCTTCTGAATTATATTCAAAATGAATGGAATCATTTTCATGAAGAATTTCACCTTCATTTGTTACAAAAACAGTCTGACCATCTAACTTCATGATTGCAAATCCATCTTGGAAACCATCTATAATATCATCAAAAATACATGGTATCTGAATCTTGCCATTTTTGTCCATGAAACCAAATTTTCTATCAACATTTTGTACACAGCAAAGTCCTTCATTGATTACATTGTCTGACCAATGTGTCACTATGTATGATTTTTCTATCGGAATCATCCGATTTAAATTTAAATCTATTATAACCAGTTGATTATTTTCTTTAATTTTTGCAACTGCTAAACCATCATTGAATTTGGATATTGTGTCAAAAACAGGTAATTGTAATGGTCGGATTTCATTTGCATCATCGCTGATAAAAATTTGTCTGTCAGATCCATTAAGAGAGGCTTTAAACACATCATAGTTGTTATATTTGTCTCTTGAAATTTCATAATATTTAAAAGGAAGAACAACTTCACCCGTGGAAAGACTAATAATTCCATATTTACCCTCTTTTCTTGCTATCACAAGTTTCTCTTTAATTGTGTCGGATTGATTTGTAATAGTAAAATCATAAATTGTTGGAACTATGAGACCTTTCCCTTGTAAATATAAACCTTCTTTTCCATCCTTCTTTACCACAAAACAACCATTTTGTAATTCAGGCATTACTACATCGTATTCACAAGGAACAAGTATATTTCCTTCTAAATCTACGACTCCTACTTTTCCATTCTCTTTAAGAGTACGGAAACGGGTCCATGTTTCAGTCCAAGAATCTCCACCACCATGCTGCACAAATTCTAAATCCATCTCAGAATCTGTCTTTATCAAATTAACATGGATTTTCTGGTGGGGCGTTGCGTTGATGATTGTATCGGGACAAGCATAGATAACAGACTCCAGATTTTCAGAATCTACTTTTTTTACCAAAGCGAGAGTGTGTTCACCCATTGAAATGTTGTCTAATTTCATTGGTGTCATTCCAACTGGATATCCATCAATTAGCACAACTGCTCCTTCTATGTTTGAAGTTATAAAAATAGGTCCAATATCGTTAATCCCCTTGTTTTTCCCATCATTATTGGTTATTGTACATCTATATACCCTTTTCCCTTGGACATCAATATCAAATTCAGTAAAATCAATCTTTCCCTTAATATAACCCTCCAAATTAAAATCTATTTCATGCGTTCCTTCTTGGACATAAAGAACATATTCTCCTGGATTGTATTCTTGATGAAATACTTTTTTCTTATCAAATTCCACGTTTTTAATACTTGGAATATTAACTCGTATCACAGCACACTCTTTACCATTTTTATCCAAAATAGGATTTGTACGAGCGGTGAGATCAGATTGTAATTCACAAATATCTTTTATGACTAACGATTGAGCATCTATAATCCCGAGGTTAATCAAAAAAAGAATAATGAATAAAGAAATAAATTTTTTCATAATCATAATCATTTTAATTTAAAACTATAATTAATATTATCAATTTTTTCTATATTTATCAGCCATTCATTGAGTCCCAGAAGAACTCTTGAGTATGATTGGTTCTGAGAAGAAATATGGATAGCTTCATTTTTGGACATATCAAATGATATTTCTGATAGTACATGATGCACATCAAATATTGAATTACATATTTTTATTGGTTCCAAGGTGTCAATAAGACAGAAAAAGAAAAACAGAGGATGGTTTTGGAATATAATAGGATAGTCAATGTATTTCCCTTTATCTTTTCTATTATTAAGTATTAAAGGGTATAAATCATTATTGATGTATTTCATAATTGCTTTACAGGAAGAATCTGCAAATCGAACATACCAGATGTTATGACAACATATACACCACCCCACGTATTTATATAGTTTGGTTAACTTTTTATTCCATTTTTCTTTTTCATTTGCATCTAAAGATGTATCTCTACTTTTTTTATTCCTAATCTCAAGGACATATTTAGCATAACTCAAACCTCCAAGAATACCATGATCTTTTCCTTCCCTATATTTATAATAGTTTTCTAAAATATCATTATAATATGATGGAGTACCATTTTTCTCCTTCATTTCCTTTAGAAATGACATTAACGTTTGTTTCTCATCATTTAAATTATCTAAGGAGATTTCATCACTATTAAGATTTCTCTCAAATACATATCCCAAATCATGAAACATACAAATCATAAACCATACAAAAATAAATTCCTTTTCTAAAATATCTTTTGTATCGAAAACTTTTATTTTTTTCAATTCTCTACAGATGTTTTTTTTGATATATTCATTTTCGAATAAAGCGAGACCTAAGAAAAAAGTAGATACAATATGGCACAAACGATAACCTCTAAATCTACAATCTTCCTTATCTTCTAATAGCAAATTAATATATTTCAAGAATATTACATTATCTTTCTGAGAATAAGCTATATATTTGGTTATAAAAATATAACATTTTTCAGGATTAGAAATATCATCTATAGTGAACTTCTCTGAATTTTCATCATCAATATTATAATAATCCCATAATTTTGGATTATGAATGATATTATCGTATTTATATTTTAATGAACTACATTTTGAAGTCTTCATATTAATTTACTATATTAATTATTTAACTTTAAAAACTATTTCTCCTTACATTATTGGGGGGTTGCCTCATTTTGTACGATCAATGTCTAAAACACCGATAATCAAAGAAATCCAAAAGTTTTCGCCTTCCAAACGATGATAGTACAAATAGTCTATCATTCCATTGATGTTGTTTTTTGGAAAATCTTTATATCAATAGAAAGTAGAAGCAATCCATTGATAGTACAACAAATAAAAACTCGTATTATTTGGAAAAGAACTACATGGCAAGGCGCAAGCCGATTCTGCTGCTGTGGTAGTTTGGCGAGTAGTAGTACCGAATCGACACACGACAGCGCCCCGCGTCGTCGTCCCAACTACCGCCACGGATTATGTGGTAAGAGCCAAAAGAAGGGCCTGTAGGATTTGTCTGGGAAGAATTGCCGTATTTTCCATACCTGTCGCTGCACCACTCCAAAACATTGCCGCTCATGTCGTACAACCCCAACTCGTTCGGTTGTTTTTTACCAACCTCATGTCTCTTATCGCCAGAGTTTTTATCATACCAAGAAACAGCGCCAAGGTCATTACCGCCTGAATACTTGTAGCCAATGCACTTACTACCGCCACGGGCAACATACTCCCATTCCGCTTCAGTAGGCAGACGGAACTGCTTACCAGTCAACTGGTTCAGTTTCTTGATGAAATTCTGACAGTCGTTCCAACTCACATCCACCATCGGAAGCCCCTTACCATTGACACCAAACGGATTGTCCCTCATAACGGCTTCCCATAGTTCTTGGGTAACCTCACATTGGCCAATCCAGAAGGAGGACAAGGTCACCTGATGGGCAGGTTTCTCATCATCAAAAGCATCGCTACCCTGCTCAGAAGTAGCCCCCATTGTAAAGGTACCTCCTTCCACACGTACCATCCTAAAAGACACTACAAAAGACAATCCTTTCACCATAAAAAGCTCGATTCCGTCACTAGAACTATAGGATTCCGAAAAAGTCTCATAGCCGCTCTGAGTGACGCTATTGTTCTGAGTCGGAGTGGAAGCCACTGTTAAGTTGCCAGACAAATCTGCCGTCTCGTTTTCTTTCACCATGGCATTCACTTGCGCTGTGGTATAGCCATCCTTGCGTACTTCCACTTTGCGATTGCCTACTGCAACTTCGCGAAAGGTACTTGGGGTGACCCCCAGCTTCTTACTATCAACATAGACATCACTGCCCAAAGGCATGTAGTTCACACGGAGAGAACCTGTCAGGAGAGTGAGGGATGGAATGTCAAGACGACGACTCTCTTTTTCCGATACTGAAATGTCTTCCCTGAAACTGCGGTAGCCTTCCAAGCGGGCTTCCACTTGATGGGAACCCTTCAGGAGTGTCAGCGTTTGGGGAGCCTTGCCACGTAGCTGACCATCAAGGTAGATTTCTGCGCCTGCAGTCGCACAACTCACCAGCAAAGTGGACATTAAGGACTGGAGGCGTACTACAACAGGCTGCGTCTGGTCGGTTACCTGAACTCGACCACTTTGGGATTCGTAGCCATCAGCCGTCACCTCGTATTCATAGGAACCTTGTTTGACAAGGTTGCTGTATTGCCCATCAAGTAAACCAACCTTGCTGCCATCAATGCTCAGAGTGGCGTTCTTCGGCTCCACCTCAAAGGCGAGAAAACCTTTGTTATCGGACTGGGGAGCAACAACTGACGAACTGGCCACTACCAACTGGTAGGTGCGTTTCGGCTCAATCTTGATGCCATAGCTCTTATAAAAGTTCAGCTCCAAGGGAAGATATCCTGGGGCATATATCTTCATGCGCTTGGTATCCTTAGCCAGCCAAACCCAGTACTCACCAGTCTCGTGTTTTGTCTGCTCTATTACATTACCCTCGAATTTGGCACCGTCAACTGCCAGCTGAACCTTTACGATTCCAGCATATTCACCATTGAGATCCTGACGCTGGTTCGTCATAGCTGTTACATCGTTGGAAAGAAGCTGCATGCTTTCTACTGTGAGTTTTTGAGCGAAAAGAGGCAAGTGACTGAGGCTTAGTATTAATAAGAATAGGAGTAAACGTGTCTGTAATATTTTATCTGAAATCATAAGAGATTAATTTTTGTCATTTGTAACGATACTTCTTCGTGACAGACCTTTTTGATTAAGAGTGGTCTTGCGAAGAATGCATGGTACAAAGGGATTGTCTAGTAGTCTGTAAAGTCTAAAAGTTAACAATCAAAATACTATCATGTACTTAAAATACAAAAGAATAACAATATGTTAAAGTAAACAATTAGGATATACAAACCACAGGGTACCTTACCTTTCCCCATCAAAACCTATGGGGATATCCCCTTCCGATTTTACAAGATAGCCTTCCTTTTTATTAAAATGAAATCTAAGAAATAAGCCCATCAATGTGTCATGCACGGCATCTCCTGGCATTTCTTTTTTATACGGAGTAGCAAGTTCTTTTAATCTCTCCATGTCACTTTTTATACTTTGAGCGGGATTCTTCGTTTTATATTTTGCTTCTATTGCCAAAAGGATATCTACTCGACTTTCATACCAACCTCTCGAATGAAGAAGAATATCGCAACGAATTCTTCCTTTGTTTCCACCTTTATAATCTTTTGGTGATACTTTCAGCAAATAGTATTCTATATCAATAAAATATCCCTTAAAATCACTAAACTGTTTTTGAAGGTAAATCGCCAATCTACCGCATAAAGTTACTTCATGCATTTTGTGTTTCAGTAGGAATATATCTTCTTTATACAGTTTGTCAATAGAGTCTTTAACTCTTTTTAGTATTAAATCTCTTAAACAAACAGATGCATTTTCGATTTCTATTTGATTGTTTTCTTTACGAGTGGATTTTATATAATTACTTAGAACAATGTTAGTTCCTTTTTTAATAGTTTTATATGATTGAATAGCTGATTGACTTTGCTTAACCATTTTATGATTACTTTTACGATTGTGTTAATGTTGAACCAGAAACAGTCCCTGTAACTTCAAGAATCTCAGTTCCTAAAAGGTATTTTTTGCATTCTGGTATTTGCTTCAATTCTTCCCATGCTTTTCTCAAATCTTCACAGAATTTTCTTGCGCCAATCACATTCATTTCAACATCGTTTCTGTCACCTCTTGTCAAAACTATTCCGTTAGGCGTGAAGGCGTGAAGCATACCACATCTCAATGTATGGTATAAATCGGAATAACACTTATATTCTTGTAAAGAAGGAAGTGCATTAATAACATTCTCGCAGGTTGTTTTACTATGACCACTTTCTTGAAAATTAGGATTTCTTTCATAGCATTTCCCCAAGAACTCCAATGCAGCAGACATTACAACAAAAGATTGATAAGGATATCTTTTTGTGAGCTGCGACATCTTTTTTTTATTAAATATACTATCACCTACCTGTCGTAAATTCTTTTTCATGTATTTAATATATTTTGTATTTATAATTAGTTTATGTTAAAATCATCTAATGTAAATACTTCGTCCTTAGGCAGAGGCTTGCCGCCGATTTTGTCTGGTTGCCATGTGCGTACATGGATTTGCGGAGCATTCTCGTTTCTAAAGTCCCAAAGGAGGAAAACATATCCTTCATCGTGGTATGTGTTGCTGGTCCATCCTTGATGAAGAGTAACACCATAAAAGTCCTTGTTGGTTGGGTGGCGCATGACTTCGATTTCATCGAAATTGACATGCAAGTATTTGGTGTTCTGGAACACACGGCGTAAGTTGCTTAGGTATTGCTGCTTGCTTTGCTTGTTGTACTGAACCTTGGGAGATGTCATTCCATCGCTATGACGCTGTTGGATGACCTTACCTGTGATGATAAGGGCATCGTCGCTGAACACTTGCTCAAGGAAATGAATGTCTTTCTGATTGTAAGATGTGCGAAACTGCTCCACGTAGTCAAGGATGAGTTGCCGACGGCGTAGGTCGGTGACTTCACGATTGTCTGAAATGACTTTCATGTAGAGGTTCATGGAAATGGTGAGGTAGAAACTCTCCACGTTTCCCTGCTTGTCGAAACTGATGACGGCTTCTTGGTATTCGTCTTCATTGAATTCGCGTTCGCCTGAAGGCTTCATGAGTAGAGGTATGTTGCGAATCTGATAACCAGTGCCAGTCGTGATGCCATGTTCGACGATTTCTTCATCAGTACATACAAAAGGGCAGTTTTCCCATAGCATAGCCATTGAAGTGCTGACTTGTTGACTCACATTCATGGCTCTGAAGTCGAGGTTACGTCCTGCAACTTGTGCTGCATTGATTTCAGTTAGCATCCGTGAAGTTGTCGTTTCTATTCGTGAACGAACAGAAGCATTGTCAATGCCATCGGAAACAGTGACTGTTACCGATTGTGCATAGATCGAACTTATGACAAAAAAGAATGAGAAGAGTAATAATTTATGTTTCATGTTTGTCTTTATTTTAGTTTAAACCATACTGCTGCATGGGGATAGTTAGTCGGTGAATCGGATTGTAAAGTGTTGAGGTTAATGTATGTGCCATCAGGCTGACGGCGAAGCATGGCTGCAATGTGTCCTTGCTTGTCACAAATGCAGATGTTGATATCGATGTCTTTTGGCATCGTATCCGCTTTGCCATAACCTGCGAGCCGTTGTTGTTTTTTCATGCTGATAAGGAATTCGTTCAATTCAGTGAGATTGGTGAATGTTGCCAATTTATGCTCCTCGTCTTTGAGGGTAATAGTTGGCTGAGAAGTTTTTCCAGACATATCAGGTTCCTCGGACAAAGTTGCTTTGGTGGAAGTTGACATTGGTGTTTCCTCATTGGATGCCACTTCAAAAACAACCACTTCACTACGGTTTGCAATTGGCAGGATGTCACGTTTGTTGACATAAACAAAAGCTCGCTGAAAGTTGCCGCGACGGGTGCGCACATCAAAGGTGTGCTCCTTTGCCTTAGCAATGCAGACATCGAAGGATTCGGCTGGATGCTGACTTCGTATCCATTCGCTGACTTTCACTTCCAAAATGGCTTTGGCTGAGTAAATGGCAGAATCGACATTGCTCGTAGTGGCTTCGGCATAGATGTAGGTGGTATCGCGCTTAATGGTATTGATGTTCTTAGCCACTTCATCTGTGCTTTGGGCGCAGATGGCAAGTGGGAGAATAATGAGAAAGGAAAATAATAGAATCTGTTTCATTGCCAGTGTTGTTTTTTATGGTTGGCAGCGGGTTTTGCAAACATATCCTTCACGTTGTGTGTGGGAATATAAGCGTTGAGACGTGCTTTGAGCACAGCATTAGGATTGACGATAAAATCGTTGGGAAGAATGACAGACAGCAAGTGATTGTAACCTAACTCACTGTTGCGAGCGATGACCAGAGCTTTCAGCCCATCTTCACGCACTTCTTCAACAGCGAAGTAGAGCGTCATGTTTTGTGCTGCACAGAAATTGAGCCAATGAGAAAGGGATGTGGTAAAGGACGTGGATTTCATGTCGTAAAGCGCTTGCTCAACATAAAATCTGCGATCTTCTCCCTCAATGCATCCAAGCAATAAGTTGGCAGCAGAGGCTTCTATATCTGTCGTGTCAAAGATTGCTTTTGGCTTACCATTTACCTTTTTATAATATGTGGCATCAGTAAGACTTTGTAGCTGATAGTGCTCCGTCTTGTGTACAAACTTGTTGTCAGAAACAGACTGAAGGGAAACTGCATCTATAGGTGCAATTTCGCGTGGTGGAGCTGATGCAATTCCCTGTTGAACGGTCAGTTGCATCTCATTCAGTGGGTGGCCTAAGATGAGTTCGTACTGTGCAGGAAAGACGATACAAACAATTGGCTTTTCCTTCAGGAACCATGAGACTTCGTAGCAGTTACGAGTAAACATGTCATCTGCTGCATGATACGTGATACTGAAAGGAATGGTGTCGGTTAATTGTAGAAGATCTTCAGGACGACCTTGACGGAAGAAAACCCTATCGTCTGCCAGCTGTATTTCTCGTAGTTCCTTGCTCTTCTTGAAATAATCACTGAAATAGCGTTCCACAAAATCCATGACTATCGTTTGTCGTCCAACAGCTTGACGCATCTCTGGAGTAAAAAGGTGTAGGGATTGGCTGTGCGTTATCAGTGAGGAAAAGAAAGTGAATAGCAAGATGATGCTTCGCAGACTTAGTTGCCTGCGAAGTATCATAATACTATGAAGTATCATAATACTATAGAGTGGCTTAAAACTAATCATATCATTTTCCTATGATGACGCTTCCTTTTACCACGTTGTCTGCTCCGTACCAGATGCCTTGCACGAGGTGTCCTTCTGAAAATTCACCAATGACATAGTCACCAGCTTCAGCGATACGTCCTTTCGGGTCGCGATTGTCGATAACGTGAGATGTCTTGAAAATCATGCGTCCGTTCACATCATTAGGCCAAGTTCCCTTGAAGGTAGCATAACCAAGGTCTTTGCTACCCGATGAGCTACGAGGTGTTGTTGGCGTAACGGGCTTGGCTGGAGCAGGAGTGCTTTGTGCCTTCTCTTTTGCCTTTTCTTCTGCGAGACGAGCTTCTTCTGCTACGCGTGCTAAAGAGTCTGCTACAGCCTGAAGACTATCTTGTTTTTGTTTCATGGCTATCTGATCCTCAGCCTGTTGAGCTGCACGAATACTGTCGCTATCTATCGTAGCGACAACCGCCGGTTTGGGTTTGCTTAGACTTTCCTTTTCCTTTCCACCAAAGAGCAGATAAGCTACCACTCCACTAACAACAAGGAGGGCTGCGAGAATGCCAAGGAGAACTTGCTTGGAGATGCCCTTTTTCGGAGGAGGACACTCACGCAGAGGTTTGCCACAATCTGGATTTTGACAAATAAATTCCTTGCGAGTCGGTATTTCTTGTACTTCTTTCGACTTGCATTTATCACAGTTCTCGTTCAAACAGATACCATATCTGTAACGAAGATGTTCTGATGTTCTTTTATTTGTTGCCATAAGATGTTTATATGAATGAATTACAAATGAGGAGGAACTGATCCAACTGGAGGCAGTGGCGGCATAGCCGAAGGTGTTGGAGGTGTGAAGAGCGGATGAAGTGCAGGAACTTCACTTGCTACTGTCCATGCAGACAGGCCTTCCATCCAAACCAAACTTTGTGAAGTTAGTTGTCCACTTTGAACCATTTGGTGGCACATCTGCATATCGTATGGACCATATTGCTGTCCACCAACGGCAATGAACAGTTTAATCTCTCGTTGGGCGATTGGAGGAGGTACGGGTGCTGTCCCTGGCATAGGTGGTGTAGTAGCAGAAGATGATGCCTTTGATGAACGCGCTGCTTCAGCCGCAATCTCTTCCGCATTATCAACTGCAAAAAGGGATGGAAATTGACGACCATCTCCTTCGCTGTGAAGCAGGATGGCATTGTTGGCATCAGTGGCTGGATTACCCGAGTTCAAGAATCGTTCATATCGTTCTTTGTATGGTTTCATCCATTCAATCGAACGAATTGGAAAACAATAAGCAACGGTGATAATGCTTAACTCGTCTTTGCGTGGACTTTTACGATTAACAACAATAGTGGTTCGAGCTGTGCTTTGGTTGAATGAACTATTAAATGCATCTTCTAACTTATCAGCAAAGCGTTTCAGATTCTCGTTGTCATCAGGTGACGGTATGGAAACAAGAATTGTTTTCTTATTGATACTTGCTGGATTTGTAGGACTCAGGTTTCCTTCATTATTACGTAAATGGAGTTGAATCTGGTCGTTATTGAGCTTCAAGAAAACTCCACTTTGATTTACTATTTTTGTGGCAAAAGCTTTGATGTCATCATCTGTCTTCAACTGTTGTTGCAGCTGAGTAAGATTGTTCAGACCGAGTACTTTCTTCTCGCTGTCCACCTTCTCATCGTGTTTGGCTCTAACGATTTGTGTAAGATGCAAGTCGAAAGCATCTTTGACATTATCAACATAAATGCTTGATGCTAATCTACCAAAATCAATGAAATCACCTTCTGGAAGAATGAAGTCTCTGATTTGTCGAGCGATGTTAGGCATATCCACCTTGTCTGTTTTCAGTTCTGTTTCAAACTTTCCCATAGCCTCTTCTTCGCTCACTTCGATAATGGCACCTTTGGTATCTTCAAGACCCTTGTTCACTTTGCGTTGTGCTGTAATCAAACGCTCTGTTTCATCAATGGCTTCGTTTATCTTCTGTCCAAAGGCAGAAATATCGGCGTCCATTTTTCCTAATTCTATATAAAGCTTAGCGCCCAACTTCTTTGCGAATTCCCAGGCGAGAAGCATGGTCTTGGAGGTGTAATAATCTGTAAGTATATTCTGATGCTCTGTGAAACGTCGTGCTCCTTGTCCAACCATGTGTTGCAGGACATTCAAACGGCTCCACTCAGCCACATTTTCTCTGCGTTCTTCATCTATCATGTCATATTCATCTTTCTCAGCCTTGGATTTCTCTTCAAGGTCGGTGCGAATGTCTGCAATCTTTTCTAATAACAGCTTTGAAACCTTTTGCAGTTCTACAATAGAAACATCACCAACCTTCCAACGCTCAAACAATTCCTGTTCGATACCATGTCGAATTTCGCGGGTTAGCTCAGGGATAACACGCTCCTTGCCTTTGAAAAAAGCCTCAACACCTTCCTCCCTGAAATGTGAAGCATAGAAATCTGCCAGGATGTTATCCAGCTCGTTCAAAGGTGATTCATTCTTTTTTGCTTGTTCTGCCCATCCATGTGCTTTCTCATGCCAATAATCGTTGAAGCGAGGATAATCTGCATCTGACTCTAAAATCTTTAGTTCTTGTGTTAGGTGTGCATCGTCAAGCATCCATTTGGAAAGACGAACACTATTCAGATATTCTTTTCGATAATCTTTGTTCCGTTCTTCGTCAACAAAGCCTTGGTTTTCGCGCCAGTTGTTGTATTTAAATTGATAGAGAACACTTTCACCCACAGTGTAAGTGATATGTTTCAGCACTCGCAACTCTGGATACATCACACGCTTAATACCAAAAGAATTTATCTTTTTTGTACGCGCCACGGGTATTCGTCCATCAGCACCTGGGTTGGCCGCTTCGTCATATTCGAGAGCGAAATCATCCATGTTCTCAAAATTATATGCACGAATAAGGTCACTATTCACCTGTTCCTCCTCGTTAACTAAGAAAATACGTGCAAAGATATAATCGCTGACAATTTTAGGTAGTTCTTCAAGAGAGTTGACGGCTAAGCCGTTTTCGTTCACATTACTATAGATGGTTAATCCATCTGCAACACCCTTTACACGATCGTTGTAGTAGTGTGCTTCACCTATTCCTGTTACATCCTGAGGGAACCAGCGTCCAGCTTGCAAAGCATTCAATTCATTTAGAGCTGCATAACCATTCTGATAATATCGACCTTGGTCCATGTCGCTCTTAGGAAGATTCATTTCAGGCATCATTGCATAGACTGAAATCTTGGCTTCTGGGAAAGTCTTGCGAGTTTGAATAATGACATCAATAAGAGCACCGGAACCTGTTCCGCCGCAGAGTCCAGCAAATATATGTATGTTAGTAGGGTCTGCCTTACCTGAAATCGTCTGACAACGAGCATAAGCATCACGCAAGCTATTGACATATCCAACAGCATTGGCTGCAAACAATAAACGACCAGCTCGACGTTTCTGTCCTGCTGCTTGCCCCAAAGATCCAATAGCAGATTTTACAGCTGTTACATTATTGACAATTCCTTTTACGGAAGGATAATTGCCAATGTGGTCAAGAATGTGCTCAACATCGACTGCCTTGATGTTGAGAAATTCACTTCTTGTGAATGAGGCATCTGATCCCATTACACGAAAATCAGGACGGGCTTTTCCGTCTTGAGGCATTAGTTCTTCTGTTGAATCTACGTAAAGAATAGAAACGGGTTGTTTCTGACGCTCTTCTTTCTCTGGGAATTCTTCAAACAGGCGCATTTTGAATGCACGTAGGATTTTTCCTCCTGTTCCGCCCAAACCAACTAAAATGTGGTTGTTGTGACAATAGGTGTTGTTGTTATTCATAATAGTATTTATTGTGTTTAACGTCTTGGTCTCCTTTTTACTCTTCTTTGATTCCGTCTTTGACTATAAGTTTTGGCCGTTGAGGGTTTCTGTATGCCAGATAGTGCTAGAATACCCAAACTAGCCAGCAAGATAAATCCTAAACTCCAGGCTAATCGGCGAACAATATACCAATTTAAATAAGAATTGGCACGTTTAGTGATGGCTTCGCCAAGAGAACTATTGCCACTGGTGGCGATGTCATCTGCATCAACCAAGGTTGTAATGACTGGAAAAGTTGAGGCTAATTGGCTTAGTGCCTGATTAACATCTTCACGACTATATGGAATAGGATATGTTTCATTGGGCTGCTCTGGCACAAAAGCATCAATCCATGTCGAAATCTCGTCACAACTATGTTTAATGCTGATGGCTCCCAAAAGAAGATAAGATTGTATGCTCAATAAGACAAGAAGGGGGATGGCAATAAGAAAACTCAGGGGATGTAGTTGTCCTCTGTTGCCAGCAAGAGTATAAATAATAAGATATAAAGATGCTGTCACTACTAAGGCAAGAATAATTCCCCACCAGATATTACTTGCATGCTCAATGAAAGTTCTCAGTACAGGCATGTCGCTTTAAATTTTTTAAAGTCCGACAGCATATAAAAAAGGTGTGAACCTACTCCCTTACTCCTTTAGTAGGCTCTCGACTGCCTGTACGATGAATAAGAAAAGTCGCTCACACCATAGACAATATGGATGCCAAATTAATGACACCATACAACAAATCTACGGAAGATGCTTTTTGTTACTCCATTCGTACTAAGTGAGTTGTCGAGATTCACTAAAGTGGAATAGCGCCAAACGCTTCCTCTATATGACTGCTCATTCACATTGGAATGACGTTACAAATGTAGGAAAAAAATTTGTGAACGGCATCTTTTGTGAGCGACTTTTTTATATTCTATTGCAAAACTCTATTTTGTAACGGGCGAAAGATAATGTTTTTTTTGCTATTCTCAAATATTTTGGGGGGATTTTTTCAAAAAAAACTTTCATTAAGGCGTTTTATTGTTAAATGCAACGACTTACTTTTTCCCTCATCATGAATAAAATACGACGAACAATGAATTTGTGCCTAAAGCTGTTGCCGATACAACGTTCTTAGTTGTTGGGCAATCTCTGTGCGGTTGAATTGTGTGCGGGCGTATTGGTAGCCTTCGGTGGAGAGGCGGCGATGGGTTTTGCTGTCGATGAGGAGCTTTTCGATGCAATGGCAGATGTCCATGTAGTCGTAAGGGTTGGCGAGGAGTGCGCCTTTGCCTCCTGCTTCGGGCAAGGATGACACGTTGCTGGTCACGACGGGACATCTTTGCAGCAATGCCTCTACGACGGGCAGGCCGAAACCTTCGTAGAAAGATGGATAGATAAATGCACGGGCAGAGGTGTAGAGGGCTTGCAGACTGCGGTTGTCGGCGATGCGCTGGGGGAAGATGATGAGTTTTTCAAGATGGTGTTCGCTGATGTATTGCAGCACTTCTTGTTTATAAGGTGTGCTACCACCCACCACGACAAGCGGAATCTGCACGTCTTTCGGCAGTTTTTCCACGGCTTTCACAATGCCCAAGAGGTTCTTGCGACTGTTGATGGAACCTACATAGAGCAGGTAGTCTTGCGGCAGGTTTTCCACGTTTTTCTCTGCCAAGACTCGTGCTTCCTGTAGTGGAATAGGGGAGTAGAACAGTTTTTGCACGGGTTGGTAAATCACGCTGATGCGGCTTTCTTCCACGCCATAGAATTTCATCACGTCGCGCTTTGTTGATTCGCTGATGGCAATGATGTGGTCGGCATGTTGGCAGGCGTATCGCCATTTCAGGTCGTAGATTTGTCGGTCAATCCAGTGGTACATGTCGGGATAGGTGCGGAATGCCACGTCGTGGATGGTGACGATGCTGCGAATGCCGTTCCGTTTCAGACCTACAGGCAGTTCGTTGCTCAGTCCGTGGTAGATGCCGATGCCGTTCTTTTTCAGATGTGAGGCTATGCCAAAACTACGGTCGAACGCACCACTGAGTCTGATGGTGTGGCAATGGTTGTCGCGCAGGAATGGGTTGGTTTCCGCACATTCCTTAATGCGTGGCGAAAGCAGCCAGTATTCGTCTTCGTCGTTGCTTTCGCGAAGAATGTCAATGGTGGTGCGACTGTAGTTGCCTAACCCCGTGAAATTCAGAAAAAACCTTTTGGCATCGAACGCTATGTGCATGTTGGGTATCTTTATTTGTCTAAGGTCTAAGGTCTGGGGTCTAAGGTTGCTTTTGACCTTTGACCTTCGACCTTTGACCTTTGATTTTGACCTTTCATTTAGAAGTCTGCTAAATTACTTCTTTTTCCCCAATCCTCAAAATATAGAACGATTTTCTTTGCAAAACTTTTGATTTATGCTTGGGAGTTATTAAATTTGCACGAAGAAAACTATAATATTCTATCAGGTATGAAAAAAATCATTTCGCTTCTCAGTGCAGTCCTCCTTGCAGTAGGTTTGCAGGCTGCCAATCCCGTGAAAGTCACTGTGTCTAACTCGCTCAATTCGGCTCGCACCCAGGAAATGGTGGAGATTCCATTGGCTACGCTTCAGAAGAAATTAGGCAACACCAACCAGTTCATTGTCACCGATGCTGACGGCAAGGAAGTTCCTTCGCAGCTCACCTACGATCAGAAACTGATTTTCCAACCAGCCGTTGGTGCCAAGGCGAAATCGGTGTATTACGTGAAGCCTGGCATCCACAGCTTCTATGAGCCTCGCGTCTTTGGTCGTCAGTTCCCAGAGCGTGTTGACGACATGGCTTGGGAAAACGACCTCGTTGCTTTCCGTTGCTATGGTCCAGCTTTGCAGAAGAGCGGTGAGCGTGCATGGGGTTACGACATCTGGAACAAGCGCACGTCGAAACTCGTGGTGGCTGAACGCTATGCACAGGAGTTGGACAAGGAAGTGAGCAGTGTAAGAAGCAAGCTTCAGAAACTTGGTCAGAACGACTTGGCAGACGATGTCTATAATGCTGTCAGCTACCATGTGGACCACGGCACAGGCATGGACTGCTACAAGGTGGGACCTACGCTTGGTGCTGGCACTACTGCCATCCTTGCCAACAACGGAGCCGACATCGTTTATCCTAAGTGCTACTCCGAATACGAGATTCTCGACAAGGGTCCGCTTCGCTTCACCGTCAAGTTGGTCTATGGCAAGGAAACGCTGAATGGTCAGGATTACACTGAGACTCGTGTCATCACCCTTGATGCTGGTTCGCAGCTGAACAAGGCTGTTGTCACTTACAACGGATTGAGCAAAGTCACTCCAATCGCAACGGGCATCATTGTTCACAACGAGAACCCAACGGCTTACGTGTTCAACAACTCGGCTGCCTACATGGGTTATGAGGACTTGGGCGACCCTAATCAGTATAAGGAGAAGTATCGTGCCAAGCAGAACAAGGACTTTGGCAAGATTTACGTAGGTGCTGTCTATCCACAGAAGCCTGCCAAGATGGAATACCGTGCTGGCGAAGGTCTGCCAGGTGCTTGCGGTCACATCCTCGGCATCAGCAATTACAAGCCTTCTTCTTTCTACACCTATTACTTCGGTTCGGGCTGGAGCCGCAATCCTAACACCAACTTCCAGTCGCTCACCGATTGGGAAGCTTACCTTTCTCGTTTCGCTCAGCAGCTGAAGAGCCCTCTGAAGGTTTCTGTTAAATAAGTCAACACTTTTTTCACTTCAAATCAGTATCTGTCCTTTGACTGCTCAGGAAATCATTTTCACTATGGCATTGACGCGCATTCCGCGTCTCAGCCTTGTCAGTTCCCGTATGCTCTACGACGCAATGGGAAGTGCTACGGCTGTGTTCGAGCATCGCAAACACATTCGTGACGCAGTTCCCGATGCCACCGACAAACTCGTCGAAGTGCTGCAAGACGTGGACGAAGCCTTGGACGTGGCGAAGAAAGAATACGAGTTTGCCGAGAAGAAGCACATCCGTTGCCTCTGCTTCGACGATGAGGCTTATCCGCTGTTGCTCAAAGAATGTCCCGATGCCCCTTTGGCGCTGTATTATTTGGGCAATGCCGATTTGAATGCGCAGCATATTGTCAGTGTGGTGGGGACGCGTAATATCACGTCGATGGGCAAGGACATCTGTCGCACATTCATTGCCGACCTGCAAAAGGCTTATCCCGACACGCTCATTGTGAGCGGATTGGCTTACGGTGTGGATGTCCATGCTCATCGTGCAGCACTCGAAAATGGCATGAACACCCTGGGGGTGCTGGCGCATGGACTCGACACCATCTATCCTGCATTGCATCGAACAACGGCAGCCAAGATGGTGCAGCGAGGCGGACTGCTGACGGAGTACATGTCGAACACACGTCCCGACAAAGGCAACTTCGTTCGTCGCAACCGCATTGTGGCTGGCATGTCGCAATGCACCATCGTGGTGGAAAGTGCGGCAAAGGGTGGTGCTCTCATCACGGCAGAACTGGCGAACGACTACAACCGCGAAGTCTGCGCCTTTCCTGGTCGTCCGTATGACGAATACAGCAAGGGCTGCAATCAGCTTATTGCTCACAACAAGGCTCGGCTCATCACCTGTCTCGACGATTTCTTGGAGGCGATGGATTGGCAAAACCCATTGGCGAAGAAAACGCAGCTGGTGCAGCAAGAACTCTTTCCCGATGTCAGCGAAGACGAACAAAAGATTATCGACTCGCTCCGCAACGTGGAAAACAAGCACATCAACCAAATCGCCATCGACACCAACATCAATGTCGGTAAGGTCACTTCTGCTCTGTTCGAGATGGAACTTAAAGGCATCGTCGAGATGTTGGGAGGTGCCCGTTGCAGGTTGAAACTGCGGCGATAGAGCACCAATCTTATGTTAGTTTTTGAGTTTTTAAGTTTATTAGTTTGTGAGTTCTCGCTGGATAGCAATTTTTCACTTTCCACTCTTCATTTAAGTCTATGTTCCAAGAAAAATACAATTACCTCAATAGCGATTTCACCAAGAGGGAGCAGCGTCCTGTGATTGGCATCACGGGCAACTACGAAAACCAAAAATGCACGATTGCCGAAGGCTACTATCAGTCGGTGCTTCAGGCAGGAGGCATCCCCGTCATCATTCCGCCGTTTCGCATTCCGAACGTACACGGAAAGAAAGTCTTGCACGACTTGGAAGACTACCTCGACTCGCTCGACGGCATTCTCTTCAGCGGAGGAGGCGACATCAATCCCCTGCTCTTGGGCGAACAACCCATTCTTCAGTTGCATTCCGTGTGTCCTGAGCGCGACGAACAAGAACTGCTGTTGGCGCGTTTGGCTGCCGACCGTCAGATTCCGATGCTCGGCATTTGCAAAGGCATACAGGTCATCACCGCTGCACTCGGAGGCGAACTCTACCAGGACATCTATTCGCAAGCGGAGGGCGTGAGCATCAAGCACAGTCAGGACATGCCGCGCGAAGATGCTTCCCACACCATCCAAATCGATGCCGACACCATGCTGCACGAAGTGTTCCAGCAGGACGAAATAGCTGTCAATTCTTTCCATCACCAAGCTGTGAAGTCGGCTGCTCCTGGTATGCGCGTGTCGGCACGGAGCACAGATGGCGTGATTGAGGCTGTGGAATCCACCGAGTACAAGTCAATCCTTGCCGTGCAGTGGCATCCCGAATGTTTGCAAGACGATTACGCAAACATGGTAGCCACCGCCAATGTGCCGCTTGCTTCAGCAAGTGGCTCATCCGCCAAGCCTCTCTTTGCCTGGCTCGTTCGCGAGGCAATGTCGTTCAAGGCTGCCAAGCGCATCCACGAGCGTGTCCTCTCGCTCGACAGCCATTGCGACACGCCCATGTTCTTCTCGCAAAACATCGATTTCGCTTCGCGCGACCCGAAAATCCTCGTTGACCTTCACAAGATGACCGAGGGCAAGCTCGACTCCACCATCATGGTGGCATACTTGCAGCAGCAGGAGCGCGACGAAGTGTCCTTGCAGAACGCCACTGCCAAAGCCAACCGCATCCTCACACAGATTGAGGACATGGTGGCGAAGAACTGCACGGCTGTGGAGATTGCCTACACCCCCGACGACCTCTATCGCCTGAAGCACGAAGAAAAGAAAGCCATCATGCTTGGCATCGAAAACGGCTATGCAGTCGGTCTCGACCTCTCGAACGTGGAGAAGTTCCGTAAGCGAGGCGTGGTGTATATGACGCTTTGCCACAACGGAGACAACGACATCTGCGACTCTGCACGTGGTAATCATGAGCACAACGGCGTGAGCGAATTTGGTGCTAAGGTCATCCGAGAGATGAACCGCGTAGGCATGATGGTCGATCTCAGTCACGGTGGTGAGAAGAGTTTCTACGATGCCATCGACATCAGTTCCCTCCCAATCGTCTGTTCCCATTCCTCTTCGCGAGCCCTCTGCGACCATCCTCGCAACCTCACCGACGAGCAAATGCGTGTCCTCGCCAAGTCGGGAGGTGTGGCGCAAGTCACCCTCTACCACGGTTTTCTGCGTCCCGACCCAGAACCAGCCACCATCCTCGATGCCATCGAACACCTCAACCACGCGGTCAACGTGATGGGCATTGAGCACGTAGGCATCGGCACCGACTTCGATGGCGATGGAGGCATCACCGGTTGCGCATCCGCTTCCGAACTCATCAACTTCACGCGTCGCCTCTTGCGGGAACGCTACAGCGAAAAGGACATCGAGCTCATCTGGGGCGGCAACTTCCTCCGTGTCATGCGCCAAGTGCAAGCCGCTGCCCAGGCAACTGCCGACAAGTAAGTAGATTCTTGAATAAAGTCACGACAAAAACATGGAATGATTATTAACCACGAATTTCACGAATTTTCACGAAACTTTTGCTCTGCGTAGTCAATTATTTTTCTTGTTGTTTTATTAAATTTCACGAAAAAAATGCTGGCATTTTTCAAATTAGAGAAATTATATAAAATTCAATGCAAAATTCGTTTAATTCGTGAAATTCGTGGTTGATAATAATCCCCAGTGTTTTGGGGAATCAACACTTAGCATGATGAACATAGAAGACTATCGTGAATATTGCCTGTCGTTAGGCGATGATGTAGAGGAAAAGCTGCCATTCCAGAAGTTCAAGAATGGAGAGGGCGTGTTGGTGTTCTACGTGGCAGGGCACATGTTCTCATTTTTTGATTGCAATGATTTCTCAGTCATTTCGCTCAAGTGTCAACCAGAGCGCATTGAAGACCTGAAAGCACAGAATGAGTGCATTGGGAATCCGTACAACGAATCACCCAAACACTGGATAGGCGTCAATCCGCAGATTGCTCCGAATGACTTGTTGCAGGAACTGACACGAAACTCCTATGAGATAGTCAAGGCGAAGTATCTTCGTCGTAAAAAGAACGTCTGAAAACGTGCAGAAGGTGTTGGAAAAGTATATGGAGAAATATGACCAACTCTTCAACTATGTATAATTTCAACATCTATTAGCCATAGCCTCCTTTGGAGCGTTATAGCGAATGTGACATTGAATTCATTTGGGGTAGCAACTTCCTCCATGTGGTGGCTTGTGCATTTCAATTTGGAAATACTTAACCCACTGATTTTTTCTGTTTTGGCATACAGATTTTGGTCATCACTGATAATCAATGCGGTATCCGTGCTAAAATTATCTCTCGTGAGAATCGTGTAATTCAATTTCTTCTCGTAGGGGGTACGAGATTCTATCCCCCCTTAAAAAATGCGACACCCGCAAAAATACATATATTGATTTTCAATGAGTTACGAGTGCGTTTTGAAATAGTGATGAAGTCAGGAAATGAGCTATAATCTAGCTAGATATTCTCTTTATACCATCTTTCGTGCATTGACTTTAATGTTTTACCTGTTTTCTTTACAATCCAGAATGGTGATGGTTGGCAGTTGTAATCTCTATGCTTCAGTTCACATGTAATGGTAGAAAGGAAAGTTAGTTTGCCTTTATACTTGACTTGTCTCTGGTTTTCAACAGTTACAATTATTGTCGAATCTTCTTTGTAGTATAAGAAATCTCCCTTTTTTAAACCAATATCAAAAAATCCAACTCTTGGTCTTTTCTTTGCTCTTTCATTCATAGTTCTTATTTTTCTAAAAGGAATAAATACTCGTTGTACTTGCCATCAGAATTTATCCACTCATTTGTCCATCTCATATTACTCATGACATTCTTCTTGTAGTTGATTTCTTTTGCAGCAATTACTTTTCCGTTGGAATGAAGTATATCATTGAGTTCTTTTTTGGTTGCTCTTCCTCCTGAACCATAGGATAGCAAAATGTAGTGTGCGTTTGTTTGCTGAATAAGGTCTTTAATAGCCTGCATTGCTATGAAATTTCCTTCTTCATTTCTCTTGTATTCTTCAAAAATAGATGGTGATGCTGTATCACGACTATCTTCTCTACGATTAGCCTTTCCAAAAACCTTTGGTTTGTCATTTAGAATTACAGACTTCCAAATATGATAATATGCAGCATACCGCACACGGCTTGGTGGCATTTTCTCGTTATTTGAACCATATGGAGGATCAAGATATACCAAATCATGATACTCTTTCACTATGTCAAAAGCATCCCCTTGAACTACCCTATTTGTCGATTGGATAGGGTGACGTTTAGGCAATTTTAGTTCTATGTCATTATAAGATCTTGGCGACCAGCCTGATAGATAAGCAGCATAGTGACCGAGAGTATTATCCACAGAATCCATTGCATATATCAAACTTGTTAATAAAACACATTTGTCTTCCCACGGCAAATTGTACTCCTCTATTTTATCACGGATAGCATCAAGGCGCATTGTGTTTTTGAGTTGGAAAGGTTTCTTTCCTTCTGCGTCTTCTCCTCCGTAATATTTTGAAAACCAGCCTTTATATCCTTTTAAAGAATTCAATTCTTTAATCATTGGTATATAATAAGAATCTGTTTTTCCTGATAGCAGATAACATGTCGCAAAAACATTGGACCATACCGAGATGTCATTGGCTGTTGTATCAAAACCTATTTGTGAAAAAGCCTGAGCAACTCGAGTAGTTCCGCTAAAAGCATCAAGGGCAGAACCGATTTTCAAATCTGCAATCATATCTACGATGTAGGGCAATATCTTCAACTTTGAACCAGTGTATTTAATGCCCTCTGTTTCAGGCACCTCTGATACATGGCCAAACATATCTAATTTAAATCCCATATTATCTACAAATTGTTAGTATTGCCAATTATATCTATACAATCGAAGTCGTACATGAAAAGTCGGATAAACTCCGTCAATCCTATTTCAGCCATATCCCCATGTGTCTTATTGCCTATATACCTCATTGTAAAGATATTGGCTAACGTGTTTTCAAGAGGATTTCTTAACTTTTTACAACAATGACGAGAAATGAATTATTCAAATTCTTTTGGGTCTTTTGTGTAATCTAATTTTTTAGGGTTTGATTTTTGTTTAGCCAAACCTTAGAACCTTCTTTTCAAGTTGTCGATGTCTGTTTGAAGAATGACATTTGCACTCTTATGCCCATTTTCTGTACTGTTCAATGCTAAGCGGAAAAGTTGAACAAGAGTCAAATTGTGGTCATAAGAAATCCAGCCATTTGTCAAACTCTCAAAATAACCAACAGCATTTTTTGTGTGAGTCCAAAAACCACGCTGTAAAGCATTAGCCGCAGCATTACCATAACGGACCTCACAAATATACTTTCCTTCTCCGTCAATAAACATGTAGATTGGATGAGAACGTCCTTTGCCCGAAACAGTAGACTGTGAGTCTTCATCATATTTTTCCCTCTCATCTACATAGAGTATCTTCTTGGTTTTTTCTTTCATTTTGTCGAAGTCAAAAACCATAATATTACACTCCTTGGCTTTTTCCCTGTATATCAAAGGCATAACATTTACAGAGTCAAGTGAAGAAAATGCGTCAGATTCGAAAATTTCTCTAATAATACGAGTATCTGATATTTCCTTTCCATATTCGCACAATTTAGGAAACATTTTAGAATCCTTGTCTGTTGATAACTGCAATGGGCCGTCACCATAAGCTTTTAGGCTCACAGGTATTTCTTGCTTTGTCAACTCATTTATGATAACGATGTCTTCTTCATGTTCCTTAGCACGAAACAAATCCTTACCAACATGGCGACTATCAAAATCGTACATGAATTGATGTATAAACTCTGCTATTCCGATTTCAGCCATATCACCATGCGTTTTGTTTCCTATTAAACGCATGGTGAAAATGTTGGAAAGAGTGTTCTCAACAATAAATTTCCTCTTGCTTGCAAGCAACTTGAATCTCTTCTGGAAGTCCTTATATAAGGCACTCGTGTTTTGATTGTTTTCTGCCATTGACATAATAATTTAAGGCAAGTAAATCGCGTTTGTCAATAATTGGCGAATTTAGCAATTTTATCAATTGTGTTTGGGTATAGTTGTGTTGTATTGCTACACCATAAGAGACAAAATATGTTCATTTCCCCAATTGGCTTGCTAACCATTTGCCACCCTTCTCTTTTTCGAAGAGCACTACTTTTAAGCGATTTATCTTAGCTATAGTTCTTGATTATATTTACATTTGGACGCAAAGTTATATATTTTTTGGAGATTATATGCAGAAGTGTGTAGAAAATAGTTGGTCTTTCACGTTTTTTACTAAGAAGATTATGAAGTCGCCTTGTAGCGGTGATCCTTTTAGCATGGCGTAACTCAATAGGAACATGAGGGACAAGGGGCAAAGGAATGCTTTTGGGTTCAGAACTTTTGGACATTGTCTGCAGTGCATGTAGATATATTACAGCATTTCTTTGATTCAACTATATGACGAGGGCTCGGCAATTCAGTAGAATCGAAAAAACGATTCAGTGCATCCGAAAGAGAACGTCAGCGATGCGGAAGCATGAAACGGCATCAGCGGAATCATTAAAAATGAGCAAGTCTTAACGGTAATTATTGCCTAAGATTTGCATGGTTTAAGGATATTATCTACTTTTGTAAGACAAAAAGATAAATCGGGAATTGATATGGAAACAATCATGTCTTGGGCAAAAGAGAATTTTGATTTAATATGCCTGCTCGTAGGTGCGCTGGGCGTAGTGATTTCTGTTGTTTCTGTCATCCAGGAGATTAAAAAGAAACGACGTAACGGAAGAAATAAGGTTCAATTAAATAACGATAACTTAACACAAAAACACAAGAAGATGATGGACTGAGTTTGAGAAGATGCGCAGTGGAGAGTTTTATGACTTTACCAACGAGGAAGGTTTGAAGAGTTATTACAGAGCCAAGCATATTTGTGCGAAACTGCAAACCATGACTACCGAGGATGAAGACTACAGACCAAAACTCATAAGAATTGCGTCTGTTTCCCCTCCTGTTTTTCATTCACTACGGAGGTTTTTGATGCTTTGGTTTTCAGTTTTTATTGTTTGTTAATCAAATTTGTTGCTTTTTAAATGTTTGGGATGATGAGCCTATAGAGAAAAAGACGTAACTTTGCAGCCAGATTTTCAAATGAGAAATGGAGGATGAATCAGGATAAAGGTTGAGACGCTTCATTTTTTCTTTTCTCTTGAAACGGTGGAAACGATAATTATCCAAATAGAAACGATGATACGAAAGATTCTTCCAATCGTGATGATGGTTTGTGCTGCGGTTGTTGTGAGTTGTAAGCATGACCCCAAACAGGTGGCTACGAGTTATGAGCGAGTAGCACCAAAGTTCTCGGTGGATTCGGCATTTTCTTACGTTGCCAAGCAATGTGAGTTTGGTCCTCGTGTGATGAATTCGGCTGCCCATGATTCGTGTGGAGCATGGATTGCCAAGAAGTTTGAGGACTTTGGTGGAAAGGTGATTTGCCAGACGGCAGACTTGAAACTCTATGATGGCTCGCCTATCAAGTCCACGAATATCATTGCTTCGTTCAATGTGGACAACCCACAGCGCATCATGATTTGCTCGCATTGGGATTCGCGTCCGTGGGCAGACCAAGACGGTGACAAGTCGAAGCAGAAAACTCCGATTGACGGTGCCAACGACGGTGCGAGTGGAGTGGGGGTGCTGTTGGAGTTGGCTCGACTTATGCAGCAGCAGGCTCCGAGCATCGGCGTCGATTTGATTTGCTGGGATGCAGAGGACTGTGGCACTCCTGCCTGGGAGGAAAACCGAGAGGAGAGCGACCGCACATGGTGCTTGGGCTCGCAGTATTGGGCACAGTATCACCACGTGGACGGCTATCAGGCTCGCTATGGCATTCTGCTCGACATGGTGGGTGGACCGAAGACGGTGTTCAAGAAGGAAGGTTTTTCTGAGCGGAATGCACCTCGCTTGGTGGATAAGGTGTGGGGCTTTGCGCAGTCGTTGGGCTATGACCAGTTCTTCAAGTTTGAGGAAGGTGGTTACGTGACCGACGACCATCTGCCTGTGATGCAGTCGGGCATTCCTTGCATCGACATCATCGGCAGCGACCTGGGCGGTGGCGGTTTTTGCCATACGTGGCACACCGTTGAGGACAATATCCAGAACATCGACAAGAACACCTTGGAGGCTGTGGGTGTGACCGTGGCAGAGGTGATTTGGAACGAGAAGTAAAATGAAGAATGAAGAGTGAAGAATGTAGAATTAAGAGTGAAGAATGAAATAATAAGTGTGAAAAATGAAGAATGAAGGATTAGTTTTTATGATGAACAGATGGAACGCTTCTTTTCCTATGAACGGAAGGAGAAGAGCTGTGGCCATTCTTGTTCTCATTCTTTCATTCTTCATTCTTCACTCTTCATGCTTCGTCTCTACGGCTTCAGCTCAAATAGAGGCTACGGACGCGGATGTGCAGGGGTTGGCAGGTGCTCCCATCTTCGCGCATGGCATCGGGTATGCTGGCGAGGTGGAGTATGAGGGTGAGATGATTCCGTGGTTCGTGCTGAACGATGTGTATGTCTTCGACAAGCTGGTGTTCAAGAGCAAGCGTCAGGCGAAGAAATACTATAAGATTGCTGCCAACATCAAGAAGGTGTATCCGATTGCCAAGGAGATTCAGCACGAAATCGAACGGCAGATTCAGCACATGGACTCTCTGCCCGACAAGAAGTCGCGCGACGTTTATCTGAAGCAGATGGAGAAGGAGTTGATGAAACGGTACAAGCCCCGCTTGAAGAAACTGACGTTCTCGCAGGGAAAACTGCTCATCAAGCTCATCGACCGCCAGTGCAACCAGACGTCTTATCAGTTGATTAAGACGTACATGGGTGGTTTCAAGGCGGGATTCTACAATGCCTTCGCTACGCTCTTTGGGGCGAGCCTGAAGAAGGAGTACGACCCCGATGTGGATGACAGGCTCACGGAGCGCTGCATCTTGCTGATTGAGAGCGGGCAGATGTAGGAAAGGGGGCTTCGGCGGAACCGAAGAGCACGGCGGCTGGAGGATTATGGTCTAACTAAAAATAAATTGACGTATGAAAAACAAACAGGTGATGAAAATCAAGAGTGCAGTCCTTTTGTCTGCCTTGATGCTGCCATGCGTAGGTGCATCGGCTCAAATCAGAGTGAATCAGGTGGGGATGAATCCTCACCAAGAGAAAGTTGCAACGATTGAAGGCGTGGCAGACGTGAGTCATGTGAAGATTGTGGATGCGAAGGGAAAGACGGTGAATGTGCAACCCAAAATGCTGAGAATAGCCAAGTCGCCTTGGTCGGACAAGGAACGCACTGTGGTGGATTTCAGCGAGTTGACGCAACCAGGACGTTACATGTTGAAATATGGCAAGCAAACATCGCCTGCGTTTACCATTCAGGAAAATGCCTTGGAGGACGTGACGAAGGCTGCCATCAAGGCGTTCTATCTCATTCGTTCAGGTATGCCAATCGAAAAGCAGTATGCTGGGAAGTTCGCCCGTCCGTTGGGACATCCCGACACGAAGGTGCTCGTGCATCCATCGGCTGTGTCCGAAGGTCGTCCTGCTGGCACCGTGATTTCCTCGCCTGGAGGCTGGTATGATGCAGGCGACTACAACAAGTACATTGTCAATTCTGCCTTTTCCATCGGCATCATGCTCGGTTCCTACGAAATGAACAAGGCGCGTTTTGATGCCATCAAGCTGAATATCCCTGAGAGTAACAATCGCACGGCAGACCTCTTGGACGAACTGATGTATAACCTCAAGTGGATGCTCACGATGCAAGACCCAGCCGACGGCGGCGTTTATCATAAGTTGACAACCCCTAATTTCGAGGGCTTCATCATGCCAACCGACTGCAAGCAGCAGCGTTATGTGGTGCAGAAATCCACAACCGCCACGCTCGACTTTGCGGCTGTGATGGCACAGGCTGCACGTATCTATCGGCAGAATGCGGATTATCCCGACTTCTCGCGTCAGGCAGAGGAAGCAGCCAAGAAGGCATACGAATGGGCAAAGCAACACCCACGCCAGTTCTATGAACAAGACCGCATGAACAAGGAGTTTCAGCCTGCTGTCAGCACTGGAACCTACGGCGACGGCAATGCAGACGATGAATGGTTTTGGGCTGCCACGGAACTTTATTTCCTGACGAAGGACGGACAATATGCTGACGTTGCCAAGCAATACCAGCCTCGATACGTGAGCACACCGACATGGGGCATGGTTTCGACGCTCGGTGTGTTCGATTGGCTCACGCATGAGGCAAATGCGGAGATGAGCAAGCAGTTCCGCACACAGCTTCTTGCCTTCTGTGACAGAATCCTTGCTACAACGACGACTTCTTGTTTCCAAACACCTTCGGGCAACAATCCTCGCGACTATGCTTGGGGCTGCTTGGCAGAGAAATTCTGTGGCGATGGCGTGATGTTGCTCTACGCTCATCAACTGACGAAAGACAAGAAATACATGAAGGGTGCTTTGCAGAATGTGGAATATGTGTTGGGCAGAAACGCAACGGGTTATTGCTACGTGACGGGTTTCGGCACGAAGCGTGTGATGCATCCACATCATCGTGTGTCGGAAGCCGACGGCATCGCAGAACCTATGCCTGGGCTCTTGGCTGGCGGTCCGAATCCAGGTCAGCAAGACCTCGGCTCTGGTCTGAAATATCCTTCCAAACAACCTGACGAATCGTTTATTGACGATATGGGCTCGTATGCTTCGAACGAAATCGCCATCAACTGGAATGCTACCTTGGTGGCACTGTTGGGAGGAGTGGAGTAAAACGTGAAGCGTGGAACGTGAAGTGTGAAGCGAGGGACGTGGAGCGTGAAGCGAGGAACGTGAAGCGTGAAGCGAGGGACGTGAAACGTGGATTTTTCAAAGCTTTGGCGTTGGCATGAATGGGTGCTAACGCCAATGCTTTTGTTGGGGTTGCAGCGCTGAGGCTTCGCAGTTCTATGTTATTGCATAGAAAAGTGGGGAGAAATGGGGATTATGTGAAATTTTATCCGTACCTTTGCAGGAAAGTTTTCATTATAACGTTATATTTTTCATTCAGAATGATTTACTTTTTCAGAACACCAGCGCAGAGCGTGATTGCCACGAGTGTGGACCATGCACTGACGGCTGATGAGAAGTCGGAACTTTGCTGGCTCTATGGTGAGGCAAAAGAGGAACAGTCGGAAACGGTTGATGGCTATTTTGTGGGTCCACGCCGTGAGATGATAACTCCTTGGAGTACGAACGCTGTGGAAATCACTCAGAACATGGCAATCAAAGGCGTGCAGCGCATTGAGGAATACTTCCCTGTTGCCAGTGAGGACGCTGAGTTCGACCCTATGCTTCAGCGCATGTACAAGGGTCTCGACCAGAACATTTTCACAGTCAACATCCAGCCTGCTCCTATTCTCCACATTGAGAACCTGGAGGAATACAACGAACAGGAAGGACTTGCGCTGAGTCCAGAGGAAATTGAGTATCTCCACAAGGTGGAAGGTCAGCTGGGCAGAAAACTGACTGACTCCGAGGTGTTCGGTTTTGCGCAAATCAATTCTGAGCATTGTCGCCACAAGATTTTTGGTGGCACATTCATCATTGATGGCGAAGAGAAAGAGTCGTCGCTCTTCTCCATGATTAAGAAAACGACTCAGGAGAATCCCAATAAGATTATCTCTGCCTACAAGGACAATGTGGCTTTTGCGCAGGGTCCGATTGTGGAACAGTTTGCTCCGAAAGACCACTCCACGAGCGATTACTTCGAGGTGAAGGACATCGAGTCGGTGATTTCGCTGAAGGCAGAAACACACAACTTCCCAACGACGGTGGAGCCGTTCAATGGTGCTGCAACGGGTACGGGCGGTGAAATCCGCGACCGTATGGGCGGTGGAACTGGTTCGTGGCCTATCGCTGGCACGGCAGTGTATATGACGAGCTATCCTCGAAATGGGGAGCAGGGTGCGCGTTCGTGGGAGGACTTGATGCCTGTGCGCAAATGGCTCTACCAGACTCCAGAACAGATATTGATTAAGGCTTCGAATGGTGCCAGCGACTTCGGCAATAAGTTCGGTCAGCCACTCATCACGGGTTCTGTGCTGACCTTCGAACACGAGGAGAAGCAAAGCATCGATGGTGAGGAAGTGGATGAGAAGTATGGTTACGACAAGGTGATTATGCTGGCAGGCGGTGTGGGCTATGGCACCAAGCGCGACTGCCTGAAGGGTACGCCTGAGAAGGGCAACAAGATTGTCGTTGTGGGTGGTGACAACTACCGCATCGGTCTTGGTGGTGGTTCTGTGTCGTCGGTAGATACAGGTCGCTATTCGAGCGGTATAGAGCTGAACGCCGTGCAGCGTGCCAATCCTGAGATGCAGAAACGTGCCAACAACCTTGTTCGTGCGCTGTGCGAAGAGGATGTGAACCCTGTGGTTTCCATCCACGACCACGGTTCGGCAGGGCATGTGAACTGTCTGTCAGAACTCGTTGAGGAATGTGGTGGACTGATTGACATGACCAAGTTGCCAATCGGTGACAAGACCCTTTCGTCGAAGGAAATCATTGCCAACGAAAGTCAGGAGCGCATGGGCTTGCTCATTCAGGAAGAGCACATCGAGCATGTGCGCAAGATTGCCGAGCGCGAACGTGCTCCGCTGTACGTGGTGGGCGAGACGACGGGCGATGCTCACTTTGCTTTTGAACAGGGTGACGGTGTGCGTCCTTTCGACTTGGAAGTGAGTCAGATGTTCGGACACTCTCCAAAGACATATATGAAGGATGAGACTGTTGTGCGCAAGTACGAAGACGTGTTTTATTCCCTCAATCAGATAGACGAATACTTGGAAAATGTGCTTCAGTTAGAGGCTGTGGCATGTAAGGACTGGTTGACTAACAAGGTTGACCGTTCAGTTACGGGTAAGATTGCTCGTCAACAGTGTCAGGGTGAGATTCAGTTGCCACTCTCCGACTGCGGTGTCGTTGCTCTCGACTATCGTGGAGAAAAGGGTATTGCCACTGCCATTGGTCATGCTCCACAGGCAGGTCTTGCTGACCCTGCTGCTGGCAGTGTGCTTTCGGTGGCTGAGTCGTTGACCAACCTCGTTTGGGCACCGTTGGCTGAAGGACTCGACAGCGTGAGCCTCTCTGCCAACTGGATGTGGCCATGCCGTTCGCAGAAGGGTGAGGATGCTCGCCTCTATGCAGGTGTGGAAGCCCTGAGCGACTTCTGCTGCGCATTGCAAGTGAATGTGCCAACGGGTAAGGATTCGCTTTCGATGACACAGAAATATCCTGACGGCTCGAAGATTGTCAGCCCAGGAACTGTGATTGTCAGTTCGGGCGGTGAGGTAAGCGACGTGAAGAAGGTGGTAAGTCCTGTTTTGGTGAACGATGCAAACACAACACTCTATCATATAGATTTCAGTTTCGACCAGCTCCGCCTCGGTGGCTCTGCCTTTGCGCAGAGTCTG